>ERZ761609.292-NODE-292-length-63977-cov-35.610416_pt1 | contig 63977 bp, 52 predicted proteins | sample MGYA00511163_ERZ761609 | MGnify/ENA primary metagenome ERZ761609 (study PRJEB28899, sample SAMN02445070) | bioreactor sludge metagenome | biome: EBPR sludge | place: Australia: Brisbane, Thorneside Wastewater Treatment Plant | collected 2011-12-16 ... | reverse complement strand
GCTCTTCCGATCTCTTCCCCCATCTTTTCGTAAGTTTTCTCCCCACAACCAGTCGTGGAGGAACCATGAAGTCGTATGATGCGTGGCACATCCGCAACGTAGCCCTCTTGGGCCATGCGGGATCCGGGAAAACGACATTAGCTGAGAGTATGCTCTTCGAGTCTGGAGAGATCACTCGGCGAGGTAGCGTCGAAGAGCGGTCGACGGTATCGGACTATCATGACCTTGAGCACGAACGTGGTTCGTCCGTCTTCAGCTCAATACTTTTCGCTGAATGGCGAGACTATAAGATCAACATTATCGACACACCTGGGTATATCGACTACGTCGGTGATGTTCTGAGTGCACTTCGTGTTGTCGATACGGCCATAATGGTACTCGATGCTCACAACGGCGTCGAAGTAGGCACAGAAACCATCTGGAAGTATACTGAGAAGTTTAGGACTCCTGTCATCGCAGTGGTCAACAAGATCGATCATGACCAAAGTAACTTTTCGCGTACCGTAGAGCAGGCCAAGGATCGGTTTGGACGCGAAGTCACCATTGTACAATATCCCCTACAAGAGGGCCCATCCTGTTCGACCATCATTGACGTTTTAACAATGACGGCCTATGTCTTTCCCGATGGTGGGGGGAAACCAACAAAACAACCTATCCCTGATTCTGAAGTTGAGCGTGCCTCCGCGCTACATAATGCACTCGTTGAAATCATTGCAGAGAACGATGAGACGCTTATGGATCATTATTTGGAGAAAGGTGAACTCGACGAGGCGGAGATGCGAAAGGGCTTGACGTTGGCCCTCATTCGACGTCAGATCGTTCCTGTGTTCTGCTCTTCCGCAAAGAAGAACATGGGTGCTGGCCGACTGATGTCATTTATTGATGTTGTTGTGCCGGCTCCTGTGGAAATGCCGCCTGTACCAACGGCTGGAGGTTCAACGTTAACGGCCGACCCCAAGGGCAAATCTTGTTTGTTTGTTTTTAAGGCAAGTAGTGAGCCCAACGTCGGTGACATGTCCTTCTTTCGGGTCTATAGCGGAACGATTCATACCGGTATCGACCTCGTTAATGAACAGACAGGCGTTACGGAACGTCTTGGCCAGTTATATGTTGTAAATGGTAAAAAACGCCACGATGTTGTCGAACTCGCTGCGGGTGATATTGGTGCCGTGGTGAAACTGAAGAACACCCACGTCAATAACACGTTGCATGAGAAGGGAGACAATCTTGTTCTTCCCCCCATTGAATTTCCGCCGTCGAAGGTTCGTATCGCCGTAGTCAGTCATCGTAAGGGCGAAGAGGATAAACTAGGTCTAGCGCTGAATCACCTCCATGAGGAAGACCCAACGCTCGTCATTGAACATGCGAAGGACTTGCAGCAGACTATCCTTCATGGTCAAGGCGAAATGCATCTCCAGACGGCAAGGTTACGGATCACGTCGCGCTTTAAACTTGATGTTGACTTTACACCTGCCAAGATCCCCTATCGAGAGACCATTCGGCGGCGTGTTGACGCAATGTATAGGCACAAAAAACAAACTGGAGGCGCTGGCCAATTCGCCGAAGTACACATGCGAGTCGAGCCATGGTTCGATGGTCTACCTTCGCCCGATGGACTTTCTGTGCGTGGAATTGAGGAGCATGATCTACCCTGGGGCGGCAAACTGGTCTTCGTCAATTGTATTGTCGGAGGAGTGATTGACCAGCGGTTTCTCCCGGCAATCATGAAGGGCGTCATGGAAAAGATGGCAGAGGGACCGGTCACCGGTTCCTATGTACGAGATGTTCGCGTTAGTGTGTATGATGGCAAGATGCACCCAGTCGACAGTAACGAAGCTGCGTTTAAAACCGCTGGCCGGATGGCATTTAAGGATGCCTTCATCAAAGCTGATCCACTGCTTCTGGAACCAGTATACGACGTGAATATCGTCGTGCCTGAGGAAATCGTAGGTGACGTCCTCAGTGACGTACCAGTCCGTCGCAGCGTCATCCAAGGAATTGACACGGACGGTCACTATCAAGTCGTACGTGTTAAGATGCCACTTGCCGAGCTGGATGGATATGCTACAATTCTGCGGAGTCTTTCGCAAGGACGGGCAACGTACGATTCAGCGTTTGCAGACTTTGAACCTGTGCCCACGCAGCTGCAACACAAGCTCCATCAGGACTACCTCGTTCATGCGCACGACGAGGAATGAGACGTCCTAGACGTAAACGAATTTATGGCTTATCAGCCGTCCGCACCAACCGAAGTGGGGGCCTCCGCAGGGGGCTCCCATTTTTTGCAAGTGCCGATAACGACAACGTATCCCCTGAACGATGCACGGACCACGTAGCCGTCGTACCTTTCTTCCGAAGTACGGCACGGCGTGCACGCCAATCCAGTTCAACATCATACGAAAACACATCGTCCTTCCAACCAGCTGACTGAGCAGGAGAAAAGAGATACTGCTGTCCTTTACCATCGATGTATACACCTGTAAGGAGCGCTGAATTCAGGATGCGCGACAAGACAAACGATACATCCGTGTTCTTCGATGGCATCTTGCCGAAAACGATGGGTTTTGCCTCGATATTATCCGATCTGTGTAAGGCAATATACTCACCACTTTTATCATCGGCGGCAGCAATCCATGTTATACCTGACCATGTGACACGCACCTGCGCTCCGAGACCTTTTGTTGGATTCGTTACGACTGTTGCCAATGAAGGACTACCGTCACGAACACATTGAACATCCGTATTCGTCACCATGATGATCGGCGACGTGGGGCCAAGCGCAGTGAGAGCTGAGTCAACATTGTGTGTCCTCTTCAGCGTCTCAACAAATTCCATATTCGCCCAGATTCCTTTGGGAAGGGGCGAAGAAGGGGCTATGCTCGCCGTTGTCACACCAACGGCGAGCAGAAGAATGACAAACTTCAAAGTTTTGTTGCGATTGATTTTGCTTGCAAGAATAGCAGGAGGTAGTCACGACCGCCGGCCTTTGAGTCAGTTCCACTCATGTTAAACCCACCGAATGGATGACCACCAACCATTGCGCCAGTGCACTTTCGATTCAGGTAGAGATTTCCAACGTGGAATTCAGCCCGTGCCCGATCGAGTTTCTTTTTGTTCTTCGTGTAAACAGCACCTGTGAGGCCATAGATGGTGTTGTTGGCAATCTTGAGGGCGTCATCGTAATCCTTTGCCTTACATACGGCAAGAACTGGACCAAAGATTTCCTCTTGCATAAGGCGTGCCGTTGGTTTCACATTCACAAACACGGTTGGCTGAATGTAATACCCCTTTGCCCCCTTCACCTTTTCACCACCGGAGATAAGTTTGCCCTCTTTTTTTCCGATTTCGATGTAGGAGAGGATCGTTTTTTCTGCACGAGCACTTACAACCGGACCTATACGACCATCATCTGCCGGATCGGCAATTTGACTTTGTAATGCGTCGACTGCGACCTTCAACTTTGCTACGAATTCGTCGTACACCTTTGCATCGACAATGGCTCGCGAACACGCTGAACACTTTTGTCCCTGGAAACCGAATGCTGCAGCCACCGTACCCTGAACGGCTGCATCAACGTCAGCTTCACTATCAACAACGATGGCATCCTTTCCACCCATTTCAGCAACAACCCGTTTAATCCAGATCTGTCCCGGTTGTGGTGTTGCTGCCAGTTTATTCACATGAAGACCAACCTCCATTGAACCTGTAAAGGAGATAAAACGAGTCTTCGGGTGACCTACGAGATAGTCACCAGCTTCAGCTCCGCTGGCTACGAGAAAATTCAGTACACCAGCAGGAAGACCAACTTCGCGCATGATCTCACTAAAGAGCCATCCCATCATCGGTGAATCGGATGATGGCTTTACGACAACGGTGTTGCCTGTGACGATCGCAGCTGACGTCATTCCTACAAGAATTGCAAAAGGAAAATTCCACGGCGGAATGACGACGCCAACTCCGAGGGGCAGATAGACAAGTTGATTGTGTTCACCGGGTTGCGGTACAATCGGTTGTTCCTCGGAATAGCGCAGTGCTTCCCGACCATAGAATTCAAGGAAGTCGATCGCTTCGCACGTATCAGCATCTGCCTCAAGGTAGTTCTTGCCTACTTCTGAGATCATCCAGGCGTTGATTTCGAGTCGACGTTTGCGGATTACGTTAGCAGCCTTAAACAGAAACTGAGCGCGTTTTGGCATCGGTACTGTTTTCCAATCCTCAAAGGCTTTTACAGCAGCTTGCATCGCCTTTTCTGCGTCGTCCTTACCCGATTTCTGAAAGATTCCTACAACTTCATCGGGATTTGCTGGATTGGTGCTGGTTGTCTTCGCCTTCGTCACAACCTTCTTACCGTTAATGATGTTCGGATACTCTTTTCCGAACAACTTTCGCACAGCATCAACAGCGTCACGCTGTTTTTTTGCAATTGCTGGTTTCGTGAAATCGAGATAGACTTCGTTGACGAAGGGCTTCATGACAGGTTCTCAGAATGAACTGAACGGGTACGGCAGATCGTTTGACGAGCGACGTCATAACGAATGACAAAATTACGGAACCGAGGCTAGCTCGTCATCGTACTTTTGTCACATGATTGAAAGCATCGTGACGTACATGCAGGGCTTACCAGTGTGGGGTGTCCTGATTTTCGCCTTCCTCGTTGCCTGGGTTGAGAATCTCCTACCGCCCGCTCCGAGTGACGTGTTACTGGCGTTCTGTGGATCACTCGTTGGCTTTGGCACGGTAGATTTTACGACCCTGCACCTCGTTGCGACAACCGGAAGTGTAGCTGGTTTTGCGACGGCCTATTGGTTAGGTCGGACGTATAAACAATCGCTGATTAATGCTCGCTGGTTACCATTTATCACCCAGGATCTTGTTGATACGTCCCAGAAATGGTTTGACAAGTATCACGGTGCGATTATCGTGGCCAATAGATTTATGGCAGGAACACGTGCCGTGATATCGTTTGCTGCAGGCATGACGAACATGCCTTTTCCACGAACAACACTTTATTGTGCTGTTAGTGCTGCGGCCTGGAATGCACTCCTCATTTGGGGTGGAATGTTGTTAGGCACGAACTGGCGAAACATAGATGGCTACGTTAGCACGTATGGGTGGGTGATAACCGCCCTCATCGTTGCCATCGTAGCCATCGTTGTAATTCGTCGGAAACGTCGACGGACGTCAGCCCTCGAGACCCCAGTCGACAAGCAGGGAGAATCGTAATGTGTTAGCCAGCGGATGATTCTCCTCGACCGTCAGGATGTAGGAGAAATCGAGCTTAAACAGTTCGTACACAACGCCGGCACCGATGGTGAAGAACTGTCGAGCACCTGCTGCCTTGGGTTCGGTAAAGTAACCACCGCGAAGTGCTACGACCTGATCGTAGATGTATTCCATACCGATACCAGTCTCGATACCTCCGGTACCCCATGACGTCACGAAGGACGTTGGAATCGGGTCCGAACCCAATGAATCTCGTCGGACCAGGAGTTTTGAAAAGTCAGCACTAATCAGCAGGTCGTTAAACTCGTCTTCGACAAGCTTGATGGCAATACCCGTACGAAGTGTTGTGGGCAACGGATCTGACTCGCGATCATACGTCATCTTCGGACCGACGTTCTGCAGGTTCACACCGAGACGAAGGACGTTGTCGAGATTCATGCCGAAAAAGTCAAGCTTCTGGGGTTTCCAGAGAAATCCTAGATCAAAGGCAGCACTGATTCCAACACCTGCTCCGGCACTACCAAGGCCGGCTGGAGCTAGGTTCGACTGGATGTACTTGATGTTAACGCCAGCACCAAGGTCTTCGGAAATTGTTGTTCCGTACGAAAGTGAGAGACCGAACTCATTCGAACGAAACGTTCCAAGTACGGTACCATCACTTAATGTGCGCTTGAACTCACCCAGATTCATAAAGATCACCGTCCCGGCAATCGTGCCGTCGATAGCGTCGACGTACTGGGCATACGTACCGTACGAGTAGAACAGATCCGCATTAAACTGCGGCAGCCACTTCGAAAAGCTGAGTGCGATCTGGCGTGTATCGTTAAAACCCAATCCACCGGGATTCCAGTAGACGGCATTCGCATTATCGGCAATAGCCGTTCCAATATCGCCCATGCCGCTTGCGCGAGCATCTGGACTGATCAAGAGGAAGGGCACTGCCGCTCCACCCACTTGGCCGAACGAAGCAGACGTTACGAGCGCAAATGCTGCAACGACTGCCATGCCCTTACTGATCATCGTCATACCGACTCCTGAAATTCCAGCGTTGTTGAATGGCAAAGTTAGCGAATGAGCTGTAACGCTCCTCGAACGTCGTGCGTTAGACCGTCATCCGTTGTGATTCTGACGGTACAGACGTAGACGGCTGTTGAGAGTATATTTCCTGCTGTGTCCCGTCCATCCCACTCGGATTCTGCGGACTGAAGGTCGAGAACACGCATATCGCGTTCAAAGACAAGTCGCCCTTGCAGGTCGTGAACCATAAGTCGAGCCGAGAAAGGCTTTGCAAGATTGTGCGTAAATCTGATGGAAGTTGACGTTGTGAACGGATTAGGGGCAAACGTGAGACCCTCCGTGACAATTCCCGCAGAAGCGTCAACAATGCGGAAGACGGTCGTAGCCTCGGAAACATTGTTCAGAATGTCCCACGCTCGTACACGTACGGTATGAACACCCGGCGATAGGCCAAAGATCTGTTTGCTCGCTGTACCCGCCTTACTGTCTTCAAGTGATGTTTGGAAGGTGGAGGTCAGATTTTCAACCTTCATGCCACCATCAAACGATGCCTCGAGATCGTGTCCAATGCCAATCCCTGTTGTGTTTATGCCCGTTGCGTCTTGTAAGTCAACGATGAGAATCGGCTCAGCACGAACTATGTCTCCACTGATAAACCGACGGGAGTCCATAAAGATCTTCATGGACGGACCTTCAACATCGTTAAAGGATACCGATTCAATGCCGTTGACTGAAACCTTGTCAAAGACACCCATGGCAAATGTGAGTGAGTCATCACTGCGTGCATAACCGAACAGTGATCCATTACCGGGGGCAAAGCTGATGTCCTTTGGTACGATAAACGTTGCCGTGAACCGACCGTTTTCCACACGATACGAGCCCTTACTGAGAGCAGCACCGGGACGGATCCACGTGTTCATCGTCTGAGCAGGATCGGTATCGCGCATACGAACGGTCGTGGCAGCATCTGAAAGTGTAACCTGCACGACGCCGTTCATCGGAACAAGCGACGCGTCATCGAGCGGTGACGCAATGTGTCCCGAAACCGTTACAGTAGAGAGAGCTTTCACTGTGAGTGCGGACGTCGAATCTATCGTCACTCCATTAATTGAGTCGAATACGACCCGTTCTCGAGGTAATAACAGACGCATGGACGGATCACCCAGGATGACATACTTCCAGTCATTCAGGAAGCGGTGGACGCCCTTAACATCCATAAATGCATCACCGATCCTTGGGAACGAGCCGTCTTCGTCACGCTGAAACAGCCTCGTATAGAAGGCTCTGTTCAGAACGTCATTACTAAAGGAGTATACCACACGTGTTGACGAGAATACGGCAATCGCACCACCACGAGGAAGCAGGAAAAGTTCCTCAGCTCCGGACTGTACTTCCGTCATATCGAAGCGAGCAAAGTCACACGTAGCGGCTGTCAGGAAGAATGGCTTTTCCGCATTCGTGAACTGTCCAATGGTCGTTTCACGGACAAGGATTTGTTCATCGGCCCATACCCGTGGATTGCCATGCCCCACCCAGTTAAGGAATAGTGCTCCGGTCGTATTGACGGAGCTGACAAGATCCTGTGTCGCCGCAGGCTTTCGTCTACCACGAGCAACATTTTCCGTGGGATACTCAACGAGATAGATTTTCCGCGTCTGAATTTCATTCGATACATGGTTAATCGTCAGGTTCTCGCTTTGCGCCAAATGGAGGTCACCATCCGACTGACCTTGTGTTCCCTTCGGACCATCATCGGCGATTGTCGTTAGCCGTGTTCGCCAGTCATCTGTTGAGGCAGAATGTTCGTATAAACGTAGTTTCTCAATAAAATTACGGCCCTGGGCATCACTCGTAATTGTGATTCGACCTATCGCAACGTCTGGTGCAGTATCCTCACCAACAGTACGCGCAAAGACATCGTCCGAGGTATATGACTTGATGCCATCCGTATCGCCAATGGCATCAAAGGACTGATACGTTGGCACAAAACTAATCTGTCCAGTAGAGATGTTACGATAGTCAAAGTGTCCGTCTCCCCACAACAGCACATACTTGGGTGCTTTTGTCCACGTCGTCATAGCCCATGAGAGATAGTCCCGCAGAGCTAACGGGTCCTGCTGACCATATGCAAATTCCGTAAACACATCTGACGTTGTAACGACGGACACTGAGAGCTCACCGAGTGACCGGCGGTATTCGGCATACTCATTTGCCGACGTCAAGAGGCCTGGATGTGTGATAACGACGATGTCTGTATTTGCTGGCGACGAGCGCAGGTTTGGGAACGTGATCGCTTCGTACTGTGCTGAGCGCAGCGAACTGGCAATAAAGTACCGTCGTTGTTCGCCTGCTGCGAAGGTCTCACGGAACGCCGCGATATTCCCAGTTGATGATACGTTTTCAACAAGAACCGGTGCTGCACGATCCGTTACGTCGAAGATGAATACATCTCCTGAGAAGCCGGCGATGTCAACTTGATACGTTCCTGCCACACGCGCGTCAATCCAGAACTCAGCCTCTCCGTCTGTTGCCTGAGGTGCTTTCGGATAGGCAATCTCAAGCCAATCAAGGACACCTGTGCCAAGCCGATCGTTCGATTGATACGAGAAACGCAGAGCAGACCGTCCGTCCATTGGCAGACTCGACGCTGGCAGAACGCCTGATACCGAATCATTAAATGCATCAAGGTACATCTCTTGCGAAAGTCCCCGCAGGTCTCGTTGAGCAAGTGTTTGACCATTGTCACTAATACTTACCACACCTCGTTGGCTGCTTCTGTGAGCCACACAGAAACGATACCGTACAGTGTCAACACGTCGGAAATTCGGCAACATCGTTGTAATCGTCAATGCGCCGTTATTGTCGATTGGCCGTCCTAGCCAACGCCTACCGGATCCGAGAGTAAATAAGTTTGTGATGTCTTCTTCTTGATAGATACGGCCCGTAACGTGTGTCGGGCGAACCGTAGCCTCAGCTTCGGCAGCTTGACGCATTTCAGCACGTTTGCCTGCTGTATTCCCCCATGAAAGGAGATATCCCGAACGGTTCCCATAATGATTAATCGTGTGGATTACCTTTTGTCCATCCTTGTCAAATCCACCTGTCGATGAAGCATAGAAGATGACGTCGCGAAGTGATCCATCCTGCTGTGTGCGAACGATCACGGGGATCTCATTCAGGACATTATCCTCTCTGGTTGGGACTCGCTCTGCGAGTTCCCTGCCACCGATTCCGAAAATCCGGATAGAACTTGCTCCCGCCGCATCCGTTGGTCCACCAAGATTCCGTAGTTCGTCCGCCGAGATACGATAGATACCTTCACGTTCGATAAAGAACCGGGCAACGTGCGGCAATCTCTGATCGTCTGCCTGTACATCATCAACCCCGAATTTTTTTGCCACTCTTTGAACGTTATGATCAACAACAAAGAATGCACTCTCGATGAGTGTAGTTGTGCGGCCATCCGACTCAGCCAGAACAACTGCAACAGTTACGATCGGAGTACGCCTGGAATAACCAGTCTCAACTACTTGTACACGCTCTGACAGTGTTCGATCTACGGCTCCGTGACGTGGGGGATCAGAGCGTAACGGTAGATCAAGAATCCTTGTTGTGAAGTTCGATGTTTGGATGGATGCTGACTGGACATCACCGGTCACAGGAATGTTCACGTATCGAACCCACTGTATCCGACGACCATCTGGTGATTGACGAAGCGAAACATCTGTCGCCGTAGGAACGAGGTATTGTCCCCCGTCGTGAACAATCGTATCCCATCTATTCCATCGCGGGCGCACGGTAACAGTCGATGAACGAGCCGATTGTGACGTAATCGTGATACCATCCATCCCCGCCAAACGAGGTGCTGCCGATGACGACGACAACATGGCCACAATGGCAACGACGGTTGCTACGGTCGCGCGAAACAACGTTGACATTTTCATGGAGTTGAATGGGGCTGGGAAAAATTTTGCGGACACAAAACGTCGACGGTGTACAGACGTGGATGAATCAATGTAGTGTATCATTCTGCAAGAGAAAGTTACCATGTGCCCGGGATATTCTCGGATTCTCGCTGGCGTTACGTGTTCACCACCGTTGCGTCACAGAGTATCAACATACCAGATACCAGATACCAGCACCGTGCTAACCACACTACCCATGTTCACTTCCGACATAAAAAAATGCCTCGCCATCAGGGGGGAATGAGACGGCAAGGCATGCAGCATAAAGAGGAAGTGACGACTTGCGTCGTCGAGCGGGAAACGAGACTCGAACTCGCGACCCCAACCTTGGCAAGGTTGTGCTCTACCAACTGAGCTATTCCCGCATCAAAGAACTACTACGAACATACGGACCAGAGCGACACTGGTCAACTACGATTTATCGTCATTCACGGTAAGCCACTGAATTTCCTTGTGATACAGTTTTCCACAGCCTTTTCCACAGCGATCATTTCCGGTTTTTTACCCGTTTCTTGAACGATTGAGGTCACTTCTTTGTCGCGAATTCCACATGGAACGATGAGATCAAAGTCCCGTAAGTCGTTGAAAACATTAAGCGCGAAGCCGTGGTAGATAACCCACTTTCTGCAGTGAATTCCAATGGCGCAGATCTTGCGCATGTTGTCTACCCAAACGCCTGTGAGCCCCGGGACAACTGAGGCGGAAATGTCGAACATTGCCACTGCTTCGCAGATGGATTCTTCGAGAGATCGAAGAAACCAGTGGAGGTCTTCCTTGAGGGTCGAGAGGTGAAAGACCGGATATCCAACGAGCTGGCCAGGATTATGCATCGTCACGTCTCCACCGCGGTCTATGGGGATAACATCGATACCCCTTGCGCGAAGCGCGGCCCCTTGAGCAACAACGTTGTCCATTGAACCGGACTTCCCTATCGTAATCACGGTAGGATGTTCGCAGAAGACAAGTGTATTGGGTGCCAGACCCTGTTCAACGCGAAACGCCAGCTCACGCTGGCGTTCCCAAGCTTCATTGAACGGTACGAGTCCCCACCGTTCTGTGACGATCATAACGACCTCAGAAGTTCACGCTTTCGTTCCATGCGATGGCGGCCGCCTCCATCGTTGCCTCACTCAGTGTTGGGTGGGCGTGGACGTGTTTAAAGATGGCCGGGCCAGTTACACCTAGTTCACGAGCAAGACCAAGCTCAGCGAGCATTTCTGTCACGTCTGGGCCAATCATGTGTGCGCCGAGAAGTTCACCGTACTTCTTGTCGAAGACAAGCTTCACAAATCCCTTCGGCTGACCCATACCGTGAGCCTTGCCACTTGCCGTAAATGGGAATTTGCCTACGCGTACTTCGTGACCAGCTTCCTTGGCCTTACGCTCCGTGAGACCAATACTGGCTACTTGTGGTTGGCAGTACGTCGCACCTGGGATATTGTCATACCGAACACCATCTGTGTGATGTCCAGCCATATGTTCAGCACAGACAATACCTTCGGCTGTTGCCTTGTGGGCGAGCCATGGTGCACCAGCGATGTCGCCTACAGCATAGATGTTTGGAACGGACGTGCGGCAGAATCTATCAACCTTAATCCAGCCACGTTCGGGAACGATACCGACGTTTTCAAGACCGATGTTTTCAATGTTTCCTTGGACTCCGATGGAGTTCAGGGCGATATCGGCAATGAGCGTTTCCTTTGTGCCGTCCTTTTTCTCTACTACGACCTCTACACCCTTACCCTTCTTCTTTGCGCTGACAACCTTCGTTTCTGTGAGAACGGTCACACCGTACTCGCGTTCAAAGATCTTGCGGAGCTCCTTGGAGACGTCGTCGTCCTCAACTGGCAGCATACGGTCCATCATTTCAACGATGGTCACCTTTGTACCGAAGCTCGAATAGAAGTAGGCAAACTCGACACCAATTGCACCAGACCCCATCACTACGAGTGATGATGGAATCTTCTGCTGGAGCATTGCTTCCGTTGACGTCAGAACGACTTCACGATCAACGTCAATTCCTGGAATCTGACGTGGACGAGCACCCGTTGCGATGACGATGTACTTGGCCGTGATAACGTCCGTTACAGTCCCCTTTTCGTCCTTGACTTCAACGGTGGTTGCGTTCTTGATAGCACCCCAACCTTTAACCTGTGTGACCTTGTACTTTTTGAATAAAAAGTTCACACCGTTACTCATTCTGTCAGCCACACCACGTGACCGCTCGATGACCTTCGGGAAATCTGGGCTAACGTCCTTGACCTTGATGCCGTAGTCTTCGGCATGACTAAACACACGCATGTATTCCGCACTCTTCAGCAGAGCTTTTGAGGGAATACAGCCCCAGTTGAGACATACGCCACCGAGGCGGTCTTTTTCAACACAGGCAACGGAAAATCCTAATTGTGACGCGCGTACAGCTGCAGGATACCCACCAGGGCCTCCGCCAATGACGACAACGTCGAACGTATGCTGATTCATGGTGATGTTGAGTTTCGCGTGAGGTTCGCGTGAGGTTCGATGATAGGACGTTTATACCGAGACGTCAGGAAGACGTCCGAATGACGACGTCCCGACTTAGCTCGTGTACTCCACAGCTTCGTGGAGGAGCGGATCATTCACAGCTACGGCATTCCGTGATGTAAACAATCGCGAAGCAAGGAAGAGGAAGACTCCACCAAAGAACATTACTCCGGTAAACTCCTGCCAACCAAACACAAATGACGAGTGGTGATCAGGGTTACCGTGAGCCATGACCTTACCGACGGCAGGCATAATGATCCAGGCAAGGTCGACGAAGTGCGACAGGAGAATGACGACAGCTGCAAACCGTAGGATCGTGAGCTTACGCTTAACGTCTTGACGAAGGAGCGTGATAAACGGAATCACAAAGTGCAGCAGAACAAGTGCAGCACCAAAGTATTCCCAGCCACCTTGCGTACGGTGTGTGAAGTAGATCGTCTCTTCTGGAAGATTCGCAAACCAGATGATGAAGTACTGGGAGAAGGCGATGTAGGTCCAGAATACACTGAAGGCAAACATGAGTTTACCGAGATCATGGAAGTGTTCTTCCGTAATGTATTCACGCAGGTAGCCTGCACGGTAGAATGACGTTGTTGCGAGTGTAACAATGGCGATAGCCGCAACAAAGTGACCTGCGAAGGCATACACTCCCCAGATTGTCGAGAACCAGTGTGGTTCAAGCGACATCAGAAGGTCAAACGAAGCGAACGTGATCGTCATCGCATAGAGCAGAATCCATGGTGCCGATCGTTTCCAGTTCTTTTGAGATGGACGGAAGTCCGATGCCGTGTCTTGTTTCACGGAGTTACCAACGATGTAACGCACGAAGGCGAACCAGAGCAGGGCGTAGAGTCCAAGGCGAACGAAGAAGAAGGTGTTGTTAAGGTACACTTCCTTTTTGATCAGCAGCGGATCGGTCTTTGCTGACTCATGGGTCCACTCGTAGATACCGTGTCCGGTAAGTACATCAGCAACGATCGGAATCAATGCAATGCCGATCACCGGTACAAATCCCGAGAAATTCTCGGCAATTCGACGGATAGCCGAGCTCCAGCCGGCACGCGTCAGGTACTGCAGTGCAGAGAAGAAAACCATCGTTACGGAAATGCCGGCGAAGTACCAGAAACCTAGAAGGTAGTCGGCCATAAACCGCTGTTGTCCACTAATAGCGAACGTGGCGGCCAGACCAACGGCTCCGGCGGCGAGGAAGATCACGCCCCACTTGCGCATGGCAGCTACAACGGGTGTTGATCCAAGGTTCGTCTGTGTCATGTTGATGTCTTCCCTATTCCGTGTCAGTTCGTCGGTGCAGCAGCGTCGGCCGTTGCCGTTGGCGTCGTTGATTCCGTTCCTTCTACTCCCTGCAGTGAACGCAGGTAGTAGATGATAGCCCAGCGGTCGGTGGTGGAAATCTTATCCGCATACGACGGCATAAGATTTTGTCCGGCACTAATGATGTGATAGATCCGAGCATTACTCAGAGCCTTCGTTTCGTCACGCGTGAGGTCTGGAATTCCAGCCCATTGTCCACGCACAGCAACGCGTGATTCTCCATGAGCGTCGTAGTTGTGGCATGGTGAGCAGAAGACGTTAAAACGGTTCTGACCACGAGCCAACACAAACTCCGTCTTCGGTACTCCTGGGTTTCGATTCAGCCCTTCAGCTGCATCAATATCTCCAGGACCAAGTGGATAGACGTCCTGTCCGCGAGCAACGGTCCCCTCGACAGGTTCCCGAACACTCTTTCTATCTGTAAAGAAGGTGTTTGCAGACTGCGGAATAGCCTTAAACTGATGGTCCATGTTGTCGAGAAATTCCACCGGACGTTCTTCGGAGAACCAGGTGATCTTTCCGGCGAGGACACCGACGACGAAGACGGAAGCGACTGCGCCGACAACGATCCAGAACCAAGGTAGTTTACGAAGTGAGATCATACGTTTGAGTGCGTTTCGTTGCGGATCAGTTCGCGGTAGCCGTCACGAGATGGACATTCTTCGCACCAAGGCGTCGAAGCATATCCTGAGTTGTTTCCGCAGAAAAGCGGTCGTCATCTGAATCAATCGTCACAACAAACGTGTCGTCTGTTGCCTTCTTAAAGCTGTCGTCGTCTTGATAACGATTATACCATGTTGGCAGCCGGCACAAATGGAACAGTCCAATGACCGTAAAGATGGCCGTACCAAGAATGGACAACTCGAAATCAATCGGAATCGAGAACTGCCAGTCAAAAAATCCTTTACCGCCAATGTTCAGCGGATAGTCAATGGCTCCCATCCAGTACTGAATGCCAAGAGCATTCGAGATACCGAAGAGCAGACCACCAAAGGAGATGTATGTGAGCATAGAACGCTTCACACCCATTGCCTTATCCAGTCCGTGAACTGGATACGGTGTGTGAATGTCCCATTGCCGATATCCGGCATCGCGAATGGCCTGTGCTGCCTTCGTAACCTGATTCGGATCGGTGAATTCACCGACGATTCCGACTGGTGCTTCGGTCATGACGTGTACTCTGTCCTGGTTGCAGTTGCTGAGGTTGTGAACCGTCCGATCAATGAGCCGTCACACCGGCCTTGGCCGACTCGTGCTCATGATGGTGGTGGGCCGGCTGTGCACCGGGCATGATGCTCTTGATTTCTGCGATAGCGATGACGGGAACGAACTTCGCGAACAGAAGGAAGAGCGAAAGGAAGATGCCGAATGTGCCAATGAAGATGCTGACTTCTACCCACGTAGGTGAGTAATATCCCCACGATGCCGGAAGGAAGTCGTGATGCAACGTTGTGGCGATGATGGTGAATCGCTCGAACCACATCCCGATGTTCACAAAAATGCTGATGATGAACATGAGCGGTACGTTTCGACGGTTCTTACGGAACCAGTAGACCTGCGGCGAAATCACGTTACAGAGAACCATGGTCCAGTATGCCCACGCATAGTCTCCCATCACACGATTGATGAAGACCCACAGTTCCCAGTCACTGCCCGAATACCAGGCAATAAAGAGCTCCATACCGTAGGCATATCCTACCATCATACCCGTCGCCAACAGAATCTTATTCATGTTGTCGAGGTGCTTTAACGTGATAAACTGTTTGAGGTCCAGAATTTCACGAGCAATAACAAGCAGCGTCATTACCATACCAAATCCGGAGAAAATGGCTCCGGCAACGAAGTACGGCGGGAAGATCGTGGTGTGCCAACCCGGGAGAATACCGACCGTAAAGTCAAAGGAGACCACGGAGTGTACCGAAAGAACGAGCGGCGTTGAAATACCCGCAAGGATCATGTAGGCAATTTCATAGTGATGCCAGTGACGTGTTGATCCCGTCCATCCTAGCGACAGTACACCGTAGATCTTTTTGGCAATGTCACTCTTTACATAGTTCCGCAGAGTCGCAAGGTCAGGTATAAGACCAACAAACCAGAACAACGCCGAGACAGCAAAGTAGGTGTTTACAGCAAACACGTCCCAGGCCAGCGGTGAGCGGAAGTTGATCCACATCTGCATCTGGTTTGGATTCGGCAGGAGCCAATAAAACAACCATGGACGTCCAGTGTGCGTTAACACCATCGTCAAGGCGCAGATAACGGCGAAGATCGTCATGGCCTCCGCGGATCGGTTAATTGCGGTACGCCACTTCTGCCGGAAGAGGAAAAGAATGGCAGAAATCAGCGTTCCGGCATGACCGATACCGATCCAGAAGACGAAGTTCGTGATGTCCCAACCCCAGCCAATGGGATTGTTCAAACCCCACACACCGATACCGGTGGTGACGGTGTAGTACAGCGCGAAGAGCCCCCAAGCCGCCATCGTGAGCGTGAACGCCAACGTGAGCAAGTACTTCGGAGATATCTTGCTCTCGACGATGCTGGCAATGCGCGCCGTGATGTCGCGCATCGTCGGCTGGCCGAGGACGAGCGGTTCACGAACGAGCTCCTGCCCTTCGGCGAGATAGACGCTCTTGTTCTGGTTAATGACCGACATGATGTGATCCTGACGTTGGTTCCTTATTCGATCAATGTCCGTGTCCTGCCGTCTCCGTTACCTGATCATGGCTCGATACACGAGCGAGATAGGTTACTTGCGGCCGCACGTTGAGTTCAGCAAGCACGCGGAATCCGCGTTCACTGTTGCGCGCCTTGCTTACGCGACTGTTCTTGTCATTGGTGTCACCAAAGATGATGGCACCAGCTGGACATGCTTCCTGGCATGCCGTACGCGCTTCACCATCAAGCACACGTGCACGACCTGCATCGCGAGCATGCCACTTTGCTTCATGCAAACGCTGAACACAGAACGTACACTTTTCCATGATACCACGCATCCGTACAGTTACGTCCGGATTAAACGCAAGGTCAAGTGGTGAACGCGTGTCCGTGTTATAGTTCAAGAAGTTAAAACGACGCACCTTGTACGGACAGTTGTTGAGGCAGTACCGGGTACCAACACAACGGTTGTACGTCATTTCATTCAGGCCTTCCGGTGAGTGCGTTGTTGCAGCAACCGGACAGACGTTTTCACATGGTGCATTTTCACAGTGTTGGCAAAGCATCGGCTCTGTAACAGATGCAGGATTCTCCATGTCGCCAGTGTAATACCGGTCAAGGCGAATCCACTGCATTTCACGACCACGTAGCACCTGGTCCTTACCAACAACAGAGATGTTGTTTTCGCTCTGACATGCAACCACACATGACGAACAACCGGTACACTGCGACATGTCGATGACCATGCCCCAACGATGTCCGCGGTACTCATAACTGTTTACGATGCTGAGTGGTCGCTTAAAGCGGCCTTCATCTCCTGCATCATAGAAGTGCGGATTAAGCGAGTCGAAGTTCTTTGCCTTGATGTCACCAAGTGTGAGCCACTTTGCTACCGGGCGCTCACCATGCCCATCATCAAGTGTGTGGTGGTTCTGTGTCGTAGCGATACGATATCGGGCACCGGCAACCGTTTGTACACTCTTCGCTGATGTGTAGGAGACGGCAGAACCAGGTGTGGCGATTGGATAGACGTTCACACCAGCTCCACGTGCTACACCGCCCATGGCCGTGTGTCCGTATCCGAGCTGCGTCACGATTACGTCGTCAGCCATTCCTACCTGCACCCATACTGGCAGGTCACATCCACCATGTTCAGTTGTAATTGTTACAACCTTTTCGTTAGCCTTTAGCAGGTCCTTCGCATCCGTCGTTGCAGCAAGTCCGAGCTTCACGGCCGTGGCTGGGCTGATCAGAGCAACGTTGTCCCACGTGATCTTTGTCACTGGATCTGGAAGCTCCATAAGCCAACCGTTGTTGGCATAGGCACCATCGTACAATGCTAATGATGGGACAGTGAGGAGTACCTGGCCCTTACCGATGTTTGACGCAGGGAGTGACGCTAGTGCAGCTGTGTTAACGCTTGCCGCAGATACGCGTGGTGTGGTAGGAATAACAACACCGTCTTGAAGTGCCTTAATCCAGGCCCCTTCTGCCCCATTCCCAAGTGTAGATACCCAACGTGCCTTGACGTAGTCATGATACGTTGCTGTCTCGCCCAGGAACGTTGGCACCAGACGCTTTGTAACATTAATGAGGGTATCTTCCAGTGATGGGATACCTTCATTTAATGGGGCGATAAGGGGCTGACGTACGGACAGTGTTCCGTCAAATGCAACTGCATCACCCCATGATTCAAGCCAATGAGCGGCTGGAATGCTGACGTTACAGACCGTTGCGGTTTCGTCTTCATAGAGATTGATAGCTGCACGGAACGGCACCTTTGCTAGTGCTGCCTTAAAACGACGGTCAGCTGAATATTCAGGATTAACGTTGGCAAATACAACAACACCAACAGAACCTGACGTCATCGCATTTACAGCGTCATCAATAGCCTTACTCTTCACGCCACTATTCGGGAGCACGTTCACAGGGTCAACAATCTTACCTGCACCAACACTGCCAAGAGCAGAATTGATTGCCAAGGCAATTCCGTGCGCTCGCGGTGAAAGGTGACGTCCGGCGAGGACAACAGCCTCAGATCCAGCACCCTTCAGTGTTGTTGCTGCCTGTTCAGCGGCGGCAATCGTTGGTGCATCTGCTCCTGCGAGGAGGTCGGCACCAACGGATGACATACCAAGAGCCTTTTCGATTCCCGCAAGGAATGCTTCGAGCTGTGACGGATGGAGGCGGACACGACGATCAGCGTTTGCACCGGTAAGAGAATACTGTGCTTCGGCCACAATCATCGTATTCATCGTTGGCTTGTCACTCGTCGGAGTACGCCATGCTGCCCAACGTCCAGTATGATGTGTTGCCAGTGGATCTGATCCAAGGGGATCTGCATCAACACAGACAATCACACGTGCCTTACCGAGGTCCGGCACAATCTCACCATCAATACCAAGAGCTGCCGTGTTCGCAATGGCCGGAGCATCATTTACAATCGCAGGCAGTGTAATAAAACGTGCGCTTGGTAGGGACGTCGTGATGTCGGCAAAGAGTGCTGACAATGACGGCGAAGCATGATCATCAACAAACACGAGTGTCTGTTTCCCATCAGCTTGTGCGGCGGCAATTGCATCCGACAGTTTTCCTACCGCACTGTCGTACGATGCTTGACCCTTACCGAGACGAGCACGACGGATACGATCCGGATCGTAGAGTGACAACAGCGTAGCCTGCATTTCGGCAGAAGCCGTGCCGCAGTTACTCGGATGTATTGCATTACCCTTCACGTGTACCGGGCGGCCTTCACGGCTACGTACTACGGCACCGTACGCAACGTTTCGTTGCGTATATGTCGTTGCATATTCTAACGGCAGGCCTGGCGTTGCCGTTTGAATCGACTTCACCGTTGGTACAAGTTTCTGCTCTGGACGTCGGCACGCAGCAGCCGTCAAGGCCATAGAAGCCGAGACGAGCGTCATAAATCCGCGACGGCTCACGGACGTGTCTGTCAGTGCAGTTGTTGTGGTACCCTCGGTGAACTCACCCGATCCATCACCGTTACCGGCAAGTGTATCGAGGCTCTTCCAGGGACCAGCGTTCGAATCGTGAAGCGAACGGTCGGACATGTTCTACCCGTTGTGGTTTTCGTCGTGAGGAAATTCTAAACGTTCAACGTATCAATAGTGACACGTCGAACAGTTGTCCGGGCCAAGTGATGCTTTCTTCGGATGAGGAATGCCATCAACATGATGTTTCGGCAGATCCGTCTCCCAACCACCGTAGGCTGGTACCGTAAGGCTCCGGGATTCACCGACTTGAGCGGCAATTGGACGGAACACAGCTGCACTGTCCGACATGAACGTCTTCGGATCGTGCAACACGCCCGTAAAGATGCCCGAAATCGGACGAGCACCTACGATTCGTGTTTCCGGATTGCGGTGACAGTCAAGACACCAACCCATGGTCAGTGACTTGTATTGCGACACTACACCCATTTCTTCAATGGGGCCGTGACAGCTCTTACAGTCGATCTGCGCACGAATGTGGCGGCTGTGATTAAAGTGCGCATAGTCTGGCACCTTGTGTATTCGCACCCACTCAATCGGTGACCCCGTCTCGTACGACTCGCGCACAAGTTTGAGTTTCGGGCTCTCGGATTTCACCAGCGTATGACAGTTCATACAGGTCTGTGTTGATGGTACCGGCGAATGTGCCGACACCTCAACTCCCGCATGACAGTACTGGCAGTGAATCTGAAGATCACCAGCGTGAAGTTTGTGCGAGAACGGAACGGGCTGCTGCGGACGGTAGCCAACGTCGGCCACGTCATTCCGTACTCCGAAATACACGACGAGAAAAACGGCGGCGGCAACCGTCCCGATGACGGCTCCTCCAACCTTTACTCCCATGTCGAACCGGCGTGAAAACATTCGCCACCCTAGCGTTAAAGACGCGCAAAATTGCCGAAATGAAGGGAATTCTTCAACTGATCGTTTCTCTTTCTTATCCGCGTCGCATTGCACGCGTCTTTCGAACGACGGCAATGGTAAACACGGTTACGATAAAGAGAGGGACGGCCAGCATGAAAAGAACCGACCACGAGTAGGCCTCACCAAGGGATGCGTTGCCGCCTCCACCTGAAAAACCGTCCTTACAGGCCGGACACGATAGTGCAGACATCGCCGAAACAATGCCCAACACACCAACAGCAAACAGTCGTTTCATGAGAACCACCTGTACAACATGAAGTAGACAAGGACTCCCGTCACACTCACGTACATCCAGATCGGATAGGTCCAGCGTGCAATCCTACGATGTGCTTCAACCTTCATACGAAGGCCCCGAAGTAACGTCATCGTCGCCAACACCGGAACCGCAGCAGCAAGCACCACATGGGAGATCAACAGTGTAAAGTACACTGGTCTCCAAACACCGGTGCCAAGAAAAACCCGATTGTATGATCCTGTTGTTGTGTACAAATGCCACTTGTGCAGCAGATAGAACACAAGAAAAACGATACTGATGATGTATGCCGTAATCATCAGGGCACGATGCCGAGCAATACGTTTGGCAGCTATTTCTCTGCGTGCAAACAAGAGCACAACAAAGGCAATGGCATTCAAACTTGCATTGACAGACGGCAACGAATCCATTTATCGTAACCCTCCGAGGATGTGTTCAAGTCGGGCCACTTCCCCACTGTCCGAAGCATCGAAATATGCTCGGACGTTCATGTTGTCGTCAACAAGCACAAGCCGTGTGCTGTGCATGTCTGGTTCATCCGGACGAATCAAGCCAAATCCGGTAGAAATTGTTGATCTCATCGAATCATCAGGCATTCTCACAAAGTGCCACGAGCCCCTTTTTGCCCCATAACCATCACCATAGGCCTTCATAACCTCCGGTGTATCGGTTGTAGGGTCCGTTGTGATCGACACGAAGGTCACCACATCAGAGTACGTACGATGTAAACGTCCGACTTCCGTATTCAACATCGGACAGACCGTTTCACATGTTGTAAAAAAGAAGGAGCCAATCCACCATGATCCTCGTAGCGCCGATGCATCAAACGCCTCTCCGTACTGGTCCACTCCACGAAAGTTGGGAATGGGGCGAAGGGGGTTTCCAAGCTCTTTCTGGACGTCGTTACCACAGGAAACAACAGTGAGGGCTGCGATGATGGTGATGATCGTTCTCAGTGGACGTAGGCCCACGATTCGAGAAAGTTCAAGGCAAAGGAAAGAACGAAGAAAAGAAACACCGGAACGTAGACAAAGAACCGAATCATCGGATTGTCGAACTTCAAGTGCATAAAGATGTACATCACTGCAATCACCTTGATGACGGCAATCACAACACCTATGGTGACGTGAAGAATATCACCCGGTGTGCCCCAGTCATGCGGGAATGGCATAGCTGCAGCTCCAACCGTGAGCAGCGTCAGAATCATGAGGGCGTAAAACACCTTCATGTATTCCTTGATGACGTTTCCGTGATCGTGACCCATGGTACAGTGCTCCTCGCTTAGTGGCCAGCGGCCGTGTGGTACGGAATCATGAGGTAGAGAGCTGGGAAGATGAAGATCCACATAAGGTCAACAAAGTGCCAGTAGAGGCCAAGCACTTCAACCTTAACGGGATGATCATAACCTTTTTTTGTGCTCATCTTAAAGAACATGTAGGCCATCGGGATAATACCACCGATAACGTGTAGGGCGTGGAAACCCGTCATCAGGAAGTAGAAGGAGTAGAACACGGTGTGTCCTTCCTGATGCGGAAAGAGTCCATCATGCCACTTTGCTGAATACTCAAAGTATTTCACGATGAGGAAGCCGAATGCTCCTAGGATGGTTAGTCCTAGGAAGAGCCGGGCATTACCACGATTCCCCTTCTCAAGGTTATAGATCGACAGAGCCATCGTCAACGACGAGGCAATGAGGATAAATGTATTCGTCAGTGCCATCGGTACACTCAGGTGCGCTGAGCCCTGTCCGAAGATTTCGTAGTTCGCATTACGAAGCACGATAAAGGCACCGAAGAAGCCCGAGAAGAACATAAGCTCAGAGGCAAGGAAGGCCCACATGGCAAGTTTACCATGAGGAATCTTCGTCACTGGCTCATGTGCAAGATTCAAAGCGGAAGACATGCTGCTACCCGAATGATGGATCGTTGTGTCATTGTTTATCGAGGATCATGAGGAGGAACACTCCCATGAGAACGGCATACGACGTCAGAAGAACGCGGCGCGCTGCCGCATTTGTCCCACGTCGAGAAAACCGTACGGCTTCAACTGTCATCCACAGCCCCAGAATACCAGCACCAACGGCATACAGTGGACCTGTAACGCCGAGGATGGTTGGTACCATCGCTGAAAGCAGTGTGAGGACACTTGTGATTGTTGTCTGAATTCCCAGCGCAATGTGATTGTCGTCACGCACAGCGCGTAAAACAAATCCGCCAGCTCTGTAGTCACCACGATACATCCATGACAAGGCATAGAAGTGTGGTAACTGCCAGAAGAAGAGGATTGCAAAGAGTGACCACGCTACAGGATCCATCGATCCTGTGACGGCCGTCCAGCCACCAGCAAAGGGTAAGGCGCCTGGAATTCCGCCGATGACAACGGCAAGTGAGCTCTTACGTTTGAGTGGCGTATAGACAACGACGTAGGACAACCATGTGATGATGGCAAGGACAACCGTCAACATGTTTGTCATTGATAACGCAGCAAGTCCACCAACCGTGAGCACTGCCGAGAATATCCATGCCGACGGCACAGAAATCCGTCCAGCAGGAATTGGTCGGCTTGACGTACGCTTCATACGCGCATCAGCATCACGCTCAACAATGTGATTGGCTACACAGCTACCTGCTGAAACTGCAAGTGCTCCTGCCATTGTGGCCGTAAAGTGTAACCAATTGTCGAGTGACGAGGCATATCCAACAAAGTCACCGGGCACTGCGAGATAATATCCCGCCAGTGTGCTTAAGGCAACCATCTGTGTGATGCCTGGTTTTGTCAGCTCATAGTATGAGCGCAGACGCGATACATCAACAGCCGCTACCTGTGTGCTCTCTGCAACGTCAACGGTCTCTACCGTTACAGCCATGTCCTGTTTCGTGCTCATGACTGCACTGCCCTTCCTACACCAAGATCAGGTGACGTAGCAACCGTCCTGCGCTGTGGAGCAGCAGCTGACGAAGCGGAGAACATGGTAAATGTGTTCAGGACGACAAGGAGTACACCTGTCATCACATGTAACGTTGTTACCAACTCTCCTCGGTACGTCCAGAGAATGGCCGCACCAAGGAAGATCTGGACACCGACAAGTAGCGCTGCCATAATGGTTGTACCACGACGGTACCGAACCACTTGCAGGATGATCATCGCAGCCACAACGTAGGCCATGGTGCGATGGACAAAATGAATGACTACCTGAGAGTACGCCCACAAATCAGCTGTCGGGAAAAACTCCGTTTCACTCCATGCCGGCCATACCATACTCACACCCCATGCATCGGTGTGCCTGGTAAGAGCCCCCAAGAAGAACTGAACAACGGTAACGAGCCATGTTGCCATGACGAGTTTCCGTGTGCCTGCCGACAGAGTGTTACGCACCGTTCCTGCTCGATACGATGCTGATGTCAGGTAAACAATTCCAAGAATCGTAATCAGAAAAACTTCGGCAAGCATTCCATGGGTTGTGCTTGTCCAGTCTGGCAGATTGTTCCGTACGGTATATCCACCAAAACATGCTTGCAGACACACTCCGGCAAAGGCAGCCTGCGACAACCAATGAATACGAACGATGTCCTGCGATCTGACGGCCTTCGTAAAAAAGATTGCCATCAGAATCGCAAGTCCGGCCATCACCAGTTCCGTAAACACGGATGGCATGGAGTTGATGCCGACGATTGCCGTAGCAACGGTGAGAAATACTGCAGTGTCAATGGCAAGTATTGTCCAACCACCCCGACGTTCTGACGGTGTAGCACGTAACGTAAAGGCCATGAGTACAACCGTGACCAAACCCACAACACTGGCATAGAGCCGGTGTCCGTGTTCCCAGAATCGATCACTCTGCCACAACCATTCACTTGGATGGTACGTAAGCATTGGCGCAGCGTTTGACGTCGGCCAATCCGGGAACGCCATACCACTGCGTGTTGAATTAACATGACCACCCCAGACGATAAGTCCGAACGTCATCACAGCCAGCACCAACGCAAGTCGGTGCAGGGTAATCCACGATCGATCGTCAGTTCGTGATGTCATGTTCAACAATGGGATGTGCTCGTCGTAATCGTTTAGTGAGCGCCAAAGACGTTTTCGTCGTCCTTCACAGCAACCGTGTGGTGATGGACACTGATCGACTTACCTGGCTCCCATTGTGGCCAGTAATCAAGATCACGTCCTTCAACACCGTACTCGTATGGTCCACGATACACCGTGATGTCACGATCAAAGTTGCCGTGTCCCGGATGTGCCGGTGCAGCCCACTCAAGTGTATTCGCTCTCCATGGATTCCGTGGTGCCTTACGTCCCCACTTGAGTGACCACAGAATGTTGCCCACAAGCAGAAGCTGACTGAAACCGAGACCGATAGCTGAAAGAGTGATAAACTCATTCATACCCGACAGTCCCTTGAGGAAGTCATACACGTTCGGATCATAGATCCGACGCATGTGGCCCGCTACACCAAGAACGTGCATAGGGAAGAATGTCAGGTTAAACGTGAGGAACGTCCAGAAGAAGTGGCGACGTCCCCATGTTTCCGACAACATCTTGCCGTACATCTTCGGGAACCAGTAGTAAATACCGGCAAAGATTCCGAAGAGTGATCCACCAAAGAGTACGTAGTGGATGTGAGCAACAATGAAGTATGTGTCGTGAATGTAGATGTCAACCGGTGCCGATGCCATAAAGATACCCGACAAGCCACCGATGATAAACATCGATACAAAGGCAAGGGCATTTAACATGGCCGAGCTGAAGCGAATGTTTCCGCGCCAGAGTGTTCCCAACCAGTTAAAGACTTTAATCGACGAAGGAACGGCAATAACAATCGTGGACAACATAAACGTTGTGCCGAGTAACGGATTCATGCCCGACTGGAACATGTGGTGTCCCCAGACGATGAAACCAAGGAAGGCAATTCCACCAATGGCGAACACCATTGCCTTGTATCCGTAGATCGGCTTCCGTGCAAACGTTGCCAACACATCTGATACAATTCCCATGAGCGGCAGAATCATGATGTATACAGCCGGGTGGGAGTAGAACCAGAAAATGTGTTGCCACAGAATTGGTTGTCCTGAACCTGCACTCAAAGGATGTGCAGCATTCGTAACGAGGTTGTCAGGAAGGAAGAAGCTCGTATGGAAGAAGTTGTCGAAGAACAACATCGCCAAACCCGAAGCGAGAACCGGTGTTCCCAGCGTGATGATGATGGCCGTAATGAAGAGTCCCCACACCGTCAACGGCATATCAAACAACTTCATGCCCTTGGCACGTTTGTTCAGGACCGTTGTAACGTAGTTGACGGCACCCATAATCGATGAGAAGCCGATGAGGAAGAGTGAGATAAGCCACAAGGTCTGTCCACTCAACGACATTGCGTCAAGTGACGTATTAGCCGATAACGGCGGATAACTTGTCCATCCTGCCGCTGCATATCCATTCGGCGTAAATGCTCCCGCCATCATGATTAAACCGGCCGGCGGTACAAGCCAGAACGACCACATGTTAAGTCGTGGTAGGGCCATGTCGTCTGTACCCAGCATCAGCGGAATACAGAAGTTTCCGAACATGCCGACGGCCAACGGAATGATCACAAAGAAAATCATGATCGTTCCGTGCATCGACAGTAACTGAGCGTAAAACTCAGGTGTGATGACACCGCTTGCTGGCTCCGTTACCCACGTGTCCGGCAGGATACTGCCAATCACAGGAACAGGTTCGCCTGGATAGGCCAGCTGCCAGCGGATAAACAACGCGAATGCTCCACCTACAAAGAGGAAGAACAACGACGTGATCATAAACTGTTTTGCGATGACCTTGTGGTCCGTCGAAAACAGATACTTCCGATACCACGGTAGTTCGTGATGATGGTCGTGCGCGTGCTCGTCGTGATGACTGTCGACGTGCGTTTCGATGGTTGCCGTGCTCATGACCTAATGCTCCTGGTTCCGATGTTCAATTAGCGTAGTGATGCCACAGTCTGCGTTGTGTCCGCAGCTGGTTCGGGAGTTGGCTGAGGCGAGCGTGCAGCCTTAACCTCGGCATCCTTCTGATCGAGCCACTTATCGTACTCTGCCTTACCAAGTACCATGTACTCGGCACGCATGGCGTAATGACCGCCACCGCAGAGTTCCGCGCAGGCGAGCTCGTACTTACCGGTCTTAAAGAGATTGTACCAGATTGTCATCCATGTGCCAGGAACGACATCCTGCTTCACACGGGCATGCGGAAGGAAAAATGAGTGCAGTACATCGATCGATGATCCGCGCATGACGATGTTGGCATTTACCGGCACACGGAACTGGTTTTCCGTCATGAAGTCGTCCAGACCTGATGGATCGTTCGTATCGCGACCAAAAGGATTTGTTGCCGACATCAGTGAACGTGCCTGGCGGTCAGTAAATGCGTTACGACCAAACTTGCCGTCCGCGCCTGGATACAGGAAGTACCAGCCAAACTGTTTGCCAAGAACGAGCACCTCAACGTCTGGTGTTGGCACTTTCTTGGAATACTTCGTGAGTTCCCAGATTCCATCTGAATACACACCCAGCGCAGCAAAAAGAATCGTCGGAAGGATGGTCCACGTTACTTCCACGATGTTGTTGCCGTGGTAGTTGTATCCGCGGCGTTCCGGACGGAACCGATACTTCACGAGAAAGAATGCCATGATGCCGAACGTGAGGAAGAAGATCCCCACACACAGCCAGTAAATCACGGCAAAGAGCGCGTCGAGCTCGTCACCGAAGGTTGAGATATTCTCCGGAAACCACCGGAGCATATCAAACGAAGCAATGATGGCGTCCATCATAGATGCTGTACTCCAAATCGATGTCGTTGTCGGGAAAGGGGCAAACGGGGCGTCACTGGAGTTCAGCCTCGGTGAACGGAACAACTCGGGAAGCCGTTGCCTCGCGGACGGACTTTACGTCGTCAGGCGTAATCGCACCAGCTCCGTTACCAAAGGCCGAACGCACATAGGTCAGAACATCAGCAATCTCCTGATCGCTGAGCTGATCCTTCCATGCGGCCATCTGACCGTTGATTTGCACACCATTACGTTCAATCGGCCCACGAAGACCGTGCAGAACAATCTTGATCGGTGCACCGGCATCTCCCGTGGCTAAAGCCGAGCCGGCAAGAGGCGGAATATTATTGGCGGGGACACCCTTCCCGTTGCCAAGGTGGCAGGCAGCGCAGATACGGCCGTATACTGCCTTTCCTGGACCACCGGCATCGGCACCGCCAGCAGCGGCGGCCTTTGCGGCGTCGGGATCAACCCATACTGGGTCGTCGCCATAGGAGGTAAAGAAGCCTCTGATGTTGCAACCGGAGACAAGGAGGGCGATACTGAGTATCGCAAGCGAGCGTACAAAAAGCACGCCTCGCGAATGGGGACGTGATGTCACCATGCGGGAGGATCCTTCTGGAGAATGATGATCGTCCATTGCCAAAGCGCCCGAAAATACGCCAGGGCGGTCACGTAGAAAAGTGACGACGGTGCAGCGATCCCTGAAGAGGACACAAAAACACTACGAATGAGCGATAAGTTCACGCCAAATGCCGCGAAACAAACCATTCTACGGTCGATGCGATTCCGTTTTCCACAGGAACCTCTGCGCGCCACGAAGTTGCTCGTTGGAATGCTTCCGATGTGGCAACACTCTCAGAAATGTCCCCAACCTTTGCCGGTCCAAACGAAATTGGTGTGTCACATTGCAGGTGTTCGCGCATGATGTCGATGACCGTTAACAATGATGTTCCGCGTCCCGTAGAAATGTTGTATTCCCCTACTGTCGACGTCTCAACAGCTGCAAGATTCGCTTTTGCTACATCACCTACATGAACATAATCTCGTAATTGTGATCCGTCACCATACACAACAGGGACCGTTCCTGTTAACCATTTCTCGAGAAAGATGGCTATGACCCCCGCTTCACCAAACGGATTCTGCCGGGGTCCATACACGTTTGTATAGCGTAAACATGTTGTCATAAGGCCGTGTACGCGCCGATAATAGTCCGCATACAGCTCCATGGATCGTTTTGCCGTTCCATATGGCGATGTTGGTCGAATAGGATGTGACTCAGGCGCAGGCACGACGTCCTGCTCACCGTATAATCCTCCACCTGTTGAGGCCAAAACGACCTGTTTTACGTCGGTACGGCGCGATGCTTCGAGTACACGAAGTGATCCAAGCACATTCTGTTCTGCATCAAACACCGGCTTTTCAACGCTCACACGAAGTTCCATATGAGCTGCCTGATGTGATACGATATCAAACCGCTCTTGGTCGAACACTTCGTCGAGAGCTGACGTTGTTATGTCAACGTCGTATACACGAATTCCAGCCGATACGTTGTCGCGTTTGCCTGTCGAAAAGTTGTCGAGAACAACTACTTCATATCCTGCTGCGAGAAATTCATCGGCTACATGGGAGCCGATAAACCCGGCTCCTCCCGTGACAGCTACCTTCATGAATGTGCCCTGGCTGCGATGTCTGTACGATACATCTTCGTTGAGTAGGAAATTTTCTCACATGCCGCGTACGAACGTCGTACGGCTTCTTCGAGAGTCGTACCACGAGCCGTTACACCGAGAACACGTCCACCTGTTGTGATGAGATCGTTGCCCCTTTGCCCCGTTCCAGCAAAAAAAACTGTGACATAGGGGTCTGCTTCTGCGTCATCGATGCCGGTGATAACGGCACCCTTTTCGTATGCGTCAGGATATCCTTGAGACGCAAGGACTACGTTGCAGGCATAACCCAATGCCACGTTTGAAATTGTTGACTCGTTTAAACTTCCTCGTGCGGCCGACGCGAATAGTGCGGCAACGTCGGCTTCAAGCACGGCGAGTACAGCCTGCGTCTCGGGATCACCAAAACGGGCATTAAACTCAACAACACTCGGACGTCCCTGGTCATCAACCATAATACCACAGTAGAGACATCCAACAAACGGAGTCCCCTCTTCGCGTAAGCCTCGTAACATCGGCTCAATAACAAGTGCGCGTACGGCATCGAGAACCGACGGCGTAACAAGAGGAGCTGGTGCATATGCGCCCATTCCACCTGTATTTTTCCCTGTGTCACCATCACCTACACGTTTATGATCTTGTGCCGGTGCGAGGGTTACATAGTGTGTTCCATCGGTAATGGCAAACACACTTGCTTCCTGTCCAACGAGGAAGCCTTCTATCACGACTCCGTCATCACCAAACACGCCTTCATACATGTCGGTTACGGCAGCAACTGCTTCTTCACGTGTTGTGGCAACAACAACACCCTTCCCTGCTGCCAGCCCGTCATACTTCACAACAACAGGCAGGTCGTGCTGCTTGGCGTACATTAGGGCTTCATCACGCTGAGTAGACGTAAACCTGCGATACGGAGCAGTTGGCACACCAAATCGTTGCATGGCGTCCTTCGAGAAGCCCTTACTTGACTCTACTTGTGCTGCTGCTTTTGACGGACCGAACACGTCAAATCCACCTGCGCGGATCTCATCAGCGAGTCCTTCGGCAAGGGGCTGCTCGGGGCCAATCACAACAAGTGAGACGTCGTTGTTCTGACAAAATCGAAGTACATCATCGGCATTACCGATGTTCAACGAGACAAGTTCTGCCTCGCGGGCAATTCCGGGATTACCGGGTGCCACCCAGAGTTTTGCGCACGACGGTGATACAACGAGTGCTTTGGCGAGAGCATGTTCTCTACCACCTGATCCAATCAGAAGGATTCGTTCATTCATACCTACAAGTTACGGCGATGAATGGGCACAGTCATCCGGATGCAGTACCCATTCAAATTCTGCGGAGCCTTTTTGTGTTGATCTGTGTTTCAGACCTTTGAAGAAGTTCGGAACACTAATAGGACTTGTACTACAATGATCACGTCTGAACGCTATAAAAACACCCTTGCCATTTCAGCGCCTTCCTGGCAGGATTGGCGTAGTTGGCTTGAAGAACATCACTCGTCGGCGTCAGCCGTCTGGCTCATTATCTATCACAAGTCCAGTCGAATACCCAGCGTCTACTACGATGAAGCTGTTGAGCAAGCGTTATGTTTTGGTTGGATTGATAGTGTGCCAAACAAGCGCGATGAAACAAGTTATTATCTGTACTTCGCACAACGAAAACCAAAAAGCCTTTGGAGTAAGATTAACAAGGACCGGGTAGAAAAACTGATCAAGCTAGGACAAATGCATCGGGCAGGACTTGAGTTGGTAACACGTGCAAAGGAGATGGGTACGTGGAATGCGCTTGATACTGTCGATGCTCTCCACATCCCTAACGAAATGGCACAATTGTTTCAGAAGAACCCTCTTGCCAAACAACACTTCGAAGCCTTCCCACCGTCCATCCGAAGAGGTATACTCGAATTGATTTTACAGGCAAAATCAGATGAGACTCGTCTCAATCGAATCATGACAACTGTAACGTTGGCTGAACAGAACATCAGGGCCAATCAGTACACGAAGAAGAAGTAATCCACGAAGCTTTCGAATCATATCTCATCAGAGCAGATAACTCTACACATTCGTAGTACAATGTCGTTTCTCCATTGACTCAGCAACAGAATCAACAGAGTGCAGTGGTATCGTGATGTTTACTTTAATAAATATCCGGACCACATAGAGTGTGGTCCGGAGTACGTTTACTGTAACAGCTCAGCACACACTGTCCCCTTCTCGTCCATGAGGACGAGGAGGAAAGGGCCACTCACAGGACGTTCGTAGGTGAGAATCGGAGCTGCGAAACTCCATGACAATGGTAATTCGCGTCCATCCAGTGTATAGGCACTGGCAGATATGATGGATGCTGTGGTTGTTACCGTTCCATCGTGTTGTATCAACACACTTGCACAGTCTAACTCAGGTTCTTGCTCATACATCACTTGTGATGTCAGGCCACCATGTCTCTTTGTAAGACGAATTGTTCCTGCTGCGGCTGAGACAAGGTAAAGCGAGTCATGAATTTGAAACGCCTTCGACGTTACAGCCGTTCGCCGAACACTTGACGATAATCGTGGAAGTGACCACGAATCATAGGATGAGTCTACATGCCGTACGTACATCGATGTATTTGTTAGGATCTCCCAATCACCGTATCGCTGGATTCCCGAAATGTTTCTCAACGATGAGTTGCTGTACACGACAGGAGTAATCTTCTCAACAGTACCCGAAAGATGAATGAGCATTCTGACGGTTGTTGATTGATTCCCCTGCTGTAAACTACGGTAACATTCGACAGTATCCTCCCGATAATCAAGGACTTCGACTAAAGAGGATCCTTGTCGCCAAACGTCTTCTTGTGGATAAACTCGACTGATGATTTCACCGTTGTGATTACCAACGATCAGAACCTGGGACGGTTCGAGAATCTCAGGCGTCGCGGAAACATAGTAGGCGAGAATTGTAAAACCATGCGTGAACACCCGTGGTTGAATCACACGCAATCGATGACTGCTATCATCTATTGCAAGCCTTTCCCACTGCCTGCAATCGCGAGAGAAATACCATGCGTACACGGTATCAATCCTGGCGTCACGTATCATTTGATTCCTGACACAAAGTACGTGTATACCTGATTCTGAACCAGCATACGCCTCCACGAGGAGAAATGACTCGTTAACCTCATTTGATATTGATATACGTTCAGTTTCCCAGTCGCTGTCCAAGTCACGATACACGATACCAGACGAGGAGACAAACAGACTTCCTTCATTATTGGGCCAAACATTCTCGTCATCAAACTCATACGCAGCTGTCCACGTTCTACCTGAGTCACGTGACTCAACAAGTCGAAGTTGAATCCGTTCATATGGATCACTGAGGTTCGTTGCACGCAGCTGCCGGACCTGTTTTGCCGTGCCAAACAACGTCTTCGTTATGTTCACCTTTGAAGCTAGTCGCAGTAGCGAATCCTGAGGGACAAACTCATGAAACGTTGGAAGAATAGTGTCGAGATCCCATGAACGACCGAGATTATCAGTGGTATAGATCCAGATCATTGTCGAACCTGATTGTGCGATAAGCCATCCAGAACCATCCGGACGTACGTTCATATCGACAAACATCGCGTCACATCGCAGACCACGATGTATTCGAGGCATCGCTGCACCGATCCATGACTCACCACCATTTTCCGACACAAACAGAGAATCAGATTGAACACCTAGAAATGCGCCTAGCTCACCACCAACACAGATTACGTTTTGGGCAAATGAACTGGTCAGTAGCCGATAACGATTCTTTGATGACTCCTCAGAAATGATTGTCGGTACGTTCATCAGCATTGTCGAATCTGCAATCGTAATACCACCATCATACGATCGAAGAATCCTTGACCGACCAGCTCCAAGAAATGTTGTGTCGCCATTACCGTACGCTATTGTGCTCCATGAATCTGCGCCACCATTGCGTCTGATACTCCATGATTGACCGTCATCGTCACTTACAAGGATTTGTCCATCGTGCCCATACAACCACCAACGATCACCTCGTAAACGGACACTAAAGAATCTACTCCCATTGCCGCGAAACGTCTGACGGAAAGAAAGCGTGTTTGTATGTACTACATACACTCCACCGACATCATTCGTGACAATAATGTTGACACCGAGTGCTGCCAAGAGTACAATCCGCTCTGCATCAACTCGAATAGATTTCCATTCTTCACTACCACGTCGATACCAGACATATCCATCTTCATCACCCACATAGATCGCAGAACCCTTCGACAACACGCATGATAATGCACTCGTGGTTGGCAACGTGTCAACGGTCCATGTGCGGAGTATGGAGTTCCATATCAAGAGTCGTCCTTGTGTGCTCGGGAATACAACGGTCCCATTTTCTAGCTCATGTCCCTTACCCCACGGCAGCCCGTATCCCTCGTCGGAGTGCAGCGTTGCCGACCACTCCGACGTCTGTGCTCCAACAGCACATCGCAACATCACGAGCACGAGTACGATTGTTATGTTTCTCATGGTGCACACATATACATTTTACACGATTGATCTTGCGGTGATGACGGACATGCGAACTGTGCTGGCGAAAACGGCGACGAAACAACAACAGGAACACCATTTTGCCAACATAGTCGTACGTCAGCAAAACAACAGCCGGCTCCGCAGAATTTCAGCACCATCATGGGATTAACACCTCCCTGAGCATCAATCTGGAGTTGATATAGATACCACGGTGTGTTGGGATTGTGCGCAATTGATGTGACTGAACTCCCAACCATCCATTCGACATATACTTTGCGGCAGGCAGAGTATACTCCTACGGAATATGTATATGTGTCCGGGCATTGAACTGCTGGTTGTCGAAGTGCGAACTCTGCCTTTAGGACTTCCATGTGTACTTTGTAAAACAACGCAGTAGGTCCAAACACATTTAGATAATCATCCTGGGTAAGACAACCGGGTGGTGACATGGTCCCGCTATTTAGTAACCCTTGTATCTCATTGATCTCAATTCTGTCTCCACATACATACCCGTTTACCTGCACAGAAACACTGCATGCGGGTGAACTTGTTACCTCAACGGTTAAATTCCACGTCCTATACTCCCAAACGCAGTCACTTACGTTACCCCAATCACATCGAGGTTCCTCCTGCGCCACTACAGGCATAACAGTCAGCCCAAACAAAGCGAATGCAACCAAAACCAAGGATCGAGCAGAAAACGCGATTCGATTCTTCATAACGAGCACCAATCTGAGTGTTACAAAATGTTATGCGTAAAAGATGTCCTTCACATTCCCGAGCGTTTGTTAAGCCCTCACATCACTTTTTCCAGATTGATTCTCTTTTCCATCGTACTGACACCGTTTACTTCGAAAACATACATAATCGATATCTCAGATACAACACTTATTGTCTACGTGCTTACTTCGTGGTACGAGACGAATCACAGTAGCCGAGCCGACACGAAGTCTAGCCTTCTCACCAGCATCTCCATCCGGACCACATAGAGTGTGGTCCAGTGTACGTTTACTGTAACAACTCAGCACACACTGTCCCCTTCTCGTCCATGAGGACGAGGAGGAAAGGGCCACTCACAGGACGTTCGTAGGTGAGAATCGGAGCTGCGAAACTCCATGACAATGGTAACTCGCGACCGTCCAGCGTGTACGCGCGGGCAGATGTGATGGACCTGAACCCGGCATAGATACTCTCCTGGTTGATGATATGTACGTTGCAGAATACTTCCGCAGACGGAACTCCTGGTGACTGTATCGTTGTCGTTGCATTCGTGGTTTTCCTGAGGATCACCGTACCATCGTGTTTACCGAAGATGAATGTGTCTCGTCCAATGTTCATCGGACTTGTTGTGCCCAGCGAAACGATCTCGCCACGAACACCTGTCACTCGCGCCCAACTCGACTGCGAAGAATCACGATGTTTCACGTACACACCTCCTGATGCCACTAGTATTTCGAGTGTATCAAATGTTGATATGCTCGACACATTGAGGATATCTTCAGTTCCAAACATCACACGTTCATGTATGAAGGAGTTGGATCCCGTGTGTATCCTCCAGACGATCGTTTGAATTCGTGCTCCAACGCGTATGGTCGTATGACAGACGATAGTATCACCTCGTACACTATGGATGATTGGCAACGACGTTTGTGCTCGCCACAATGAGTCATTGTTGACAATCGTATCACAGCGCTGACTGTCGTTTCTCCAAATGAGGATTGACCTCGGACCAATTCGCCCACTGTCAATCTCATACGCAACTGGAATAAAGATTCTTCCATCTGCGATATGCGGTGTGCTTTGGATCAATTTTCCTTCAGTATCCTGGATTGGCAGGGTATCCCATACTTCATGGTCGGTTGTAAGAACCCATCGTCGGATGGTATCCGCGTTTCCAGTGGTTCGCTGAACACGTAAACGAGCAACTCCGAGTTCCTTTCCTGACCCACCATACCATTCAACTTCGATCAGGGAATCATCTATAACAGGTGATGTCAATGTTGATTTTAGCCATCCGTCACGTTCGTATTGATACACATTTCCCGATCTTCCAAGAACAAAACTCACATCTGCATTTGTCCAAACGTCGTTCTCATCGAACGATGTAGTCTGCATCCAGCGTTCTCCTCTGTCGATCGACCGTTCAAGTATCGGTGCAAGACGTGTCAATGTTCGTTCTACAAATGGACGTCGAAGCCGATAGATTTCTTCTGGTGTTCCATAGAGAGAAGATGAAGCAAGGCGAAACCCGATAACAGTAATTGATGTATCGTCCTCAAGAAAATAACCTCGTGTAGGTAAAATCGTGTCTAACTGCCACGTCCTACAGTGATCGTTGGTACGAAACATCCAAGCCACGTCACCTCCAGCCATACTCAGACACCATCCACGTCCGTCTGATCCAACACGTAGGTCACGCGGATACAATCCGTCAGTAAGCCCCTTGTACGCACGCGGAATTCCAATACCACGCCATGTTTTACCCGCATCGGTTGAATGGAAAAGTGAATCTGCATCGCGACCAAGTGATCGTGTCAGTTCACCACCGGCAAAAAATCCACCGTCGTACCATTTGACAACCAGAATTCTATGTTGAGTCTTCGTGGACTTTTCTGAGAATACGACGGGTACATTCATCAACATCGTCGAATCAACGAGGGTTTTTCCTCGGTCAAAGGACCGTATGACGCGTGAGCGACCTGCACCAAGTACAACAGTGTCACCTTGGCCACGTGCGATCGAGTACCAGGAGTCTTCTCCTCCTGACCGGAACACGGACCATGTATCTCCGCTGTTGGTAGATCGCACTATCGTACCAATTCGCCCATAGGCTAACAGCTCATCCCCAAAGTCCTCCACATGAAAGTATTCGTTACCTGGTTCAGAATATCGGACGATGAACCTCTGATCAAAAGCAGAATATGTACCCAATTCCCCCTCAGAGGTTACGAGGAATGTCTGTCCGCGTATTCTTTGAAGACGGCGGATCTCACCATTTGCAACGTGTTTACCACTCCACGGTCCACTCCCAAATCGCTGCCAGACTCTCCCCTCACTTGAACCGACAATCACGGTGTCGTCAACCATTATAACTGTTAGAAGGCTCTCATTCGTTGGAAGAGTATCGACACTCCATGTACGTAATCGCTTATTCCACGTAATGAGCATACCTCGTGAAGATGGGTACAACACCTCGTCTTCGTTTTTCTCAAAACCCTTACCCCATAAAGCACCAAAACCTTGTTCTGGGCGACTTTCAAGAAGCCAGGACTGGGCTTTCATTAGTGTTGTTGTGCTCACAATACAAACAACAACGACAAACAAGCGAAGTAGATACTTCAAGGGCTGCATAGAAACATCTTACACGTTGCATGATTTGGATTTGACGGGCAAGCGTATTCAACGGGACTAAATCCGCTTGAGACAACAACTGGTACTCCATTTTGAAGGCAAATTTCGAAACTGGCTTCACAGCAGCCTTGACCACAATGTTTCAAAGTGATTACGGGATCCGATCCGCCCTGAAGCAACATAAGATTGTTGTACGTGGACCAAGGTGTATTTGTTGACCATGCGACTGATGTTGTTGTACTCCCGACGGTCCATTCGACGTAGGGTTGTCGGCAGGGCGATGGGATCTTGACGTTATATATATACGTTAGTGGACAGACCGTACCAACTCCGTCAGATACAAATACATCCTTCATGACTTCCACGTAAGCCAGATACCAGAGATTAGCCCATCCAAGAGCAATAATGGCGTCTTGACTTATACAGTTTGTTGGAGTCATATTAGCCGTATCCATGGAAAAATGTACGTCACGTATCTCTACCCGTTCTCCACACTGGAGTCCAAATAGCTCAACTCGCGTACTACACGGCGGTGATGCCTGCAACTCAATGTCGACAACCCAAGACCTTGGTTGCCAACCACAATGTCCGGCACCCTCCCATGGACAAAATGGTTCTTCCTGTGCTACTACAGGCATGGCAGCTAGGCCACACACAGCAAATGCTACCACAACCAACGATCGAACTGAGAAAGCATCTCGAGTAATCATAACGAACTCCAATTTGAGTGTTACAAAATGTTATGCGTAAAAGATGTCCTTCACATTCCCGAGCGTTTGTTACGCCCTCACGTCACTTTTTCCATATTGATTCACTTTCCCATCGTACTGACACCGTTTACTTCGAAAACATACATAATCGATACCTCAGATACAACACTTATGTCCTACGTGCTTACTTCGTGGTACGAGACGATTCACAATCGCCTAGCCGAAACGAAGTCTTGTCTTCTCACCAGCATCTCTATCAGGACTACGTAGAGTGTGGTCCAGTGTACGTTGACTGTAACAACTCAGCACACACTTTCCCCATCCCGTCCATGAGAACGAGGAGGAAAGGGCCACTCACAGGACGTTCGTAGGTGAGAATCGGAGCGGCGAAACTCCATGACAATGGTAACTCGCGACCGTCCAGCGTGTACGCGCGGGCAGATATGATGGACCTGAACCCGGCATAGATACTCTCTTGGTTGATTGTTTGTTTTCACCTAAACTTATTGGGAAGTAGCACATTTTTTAGTAGACCTTGAGGGTTGATTCTACTACCTTTTCTAACCGTGCAAACCCATACAAAGCTAGCACTTAGAATTCGCTAACGACTTTAGATTACCGATTTAGTACATCACTGGATATACACGGCTTGAAGAACACATTTGCTTTTGTCATACGATTATTGTATGATCGTGACGTGTTGAGGTTGATCAATGTACTAAACGAGGAGAAAAATCATGATTGGAAACTTTGGGAGATTCTCTCTCTCTCTCCCTAGTTTCATTCGTACTGTTAACATTCAGTGCGACGGAAATGTATTCTCAGCCGAACGTGGGTTGGGACGCCGGATGCGTCACTGAGACTCAGCCCGAAGGTTGCACGGCATGGAGCGATGAAGAAGAGCGCCCTATATGAATTTGTCACAACCTGACTGCAATGTAACGGTAAAGTTTAAGACTAGACAGTGTACTACTGCAACGGGTGTTTGGACAGATATTGCAATCATCGGTTGGACCGTACATGGTGGATGTGGTGGGTTTGATTCAAAGACCTATTTCCATCACAACTTTAGTGGTCTGAAAGAGTACGTTATCTTAGGCCTTTTATCGGACTTCCGTTTTACACAGGGTATTGAAGCATGTCCTGATTCACGTATACTGGCCAACGTATACTCGGCAGCGTGCGGAGTTTGGGTCTGTTGTGAGTATACTGTTGATCCGGCATCAGCAGTTTGTGAAACAGGTTGGAATGGACCCCCTCCTCACTATGGCACTGCTCCTACGAAGGTAAAGTCATGTAAGTGGCAATCTTGCGGAACAACCTGTTGTCGCAGAACGTATTCAGTTTGTCTAAAAAGTATTCCAAGCGGGAACAACATTCGCGACATTCAGCTGCTCGGTAAGGAGAAACTCGGTCCTTGCTCTGGAGAATCACAATACGCAAAACCATGCGAACACGGGTGCTAATATGCTAAGATGTTTTATTGTGCTTGTTGTAGTATCGTTCTCGATATGCAACACTCTACGCGCCCAATACGAGGTGTCAAAGTGGACACCCGTTCGCGAGATTTCCGACAGACACGATGCTGTTGCAGCCATGGCCGTCACGGCAGATGGAACCATGTATGTCTCGCTCTTCTCAAGAGAACTAGGTTCCAGGGACACGTTTGCTGTTTTTACGCGTTCGGTATCAGAGCCAGTCTGGAAACTGATACATGAAGTGAATACGCCCAAACGGTTCTGGGGTGTTTATCACAACTTCAGCGTTTATGGCAACACTGCGTTTCTTGCTGCTTCGGATGGCTTGACGGCGTTTCGCGACGGTAAAATTCTGTTTCAAGGTTATCAATGCGTCCCCTACCAAGGTTTCCATTATGTGAATGGCGTTAGTGAGAATGAGGTCTACTATGGGTCGATCCTCAAGATTGCAGATGATTCCTCGTACTATGTCGTTGCTCGACATGATGTTGATACGTGCGAAACTGTTTCATCTCAGCCAATTTCCTTTGCGAAAGGAGGTCCTGTTGGTGTTGGACGCAACTCATTGGGTACCACATTGATCCATTATACGTCCGGCCGACCTGAGAATGATACAGTTTTCTATCGTTTGGATGGCACAGGTGTGGCATCTGACTTTCGTACCATGGATCGTGGCTTCTACTCCGTATGCTTCACAGGATATGAGGATGGCTGGATCGTCGTTGGTGGGTGGACGAGAACTGGTAAAGGAAATGGAGCAATGAGATTAAATGCTTCATTGCAGGTAGTTGACACAGTTTCGTTTCCGTATTACAAGCAGCCGAACACGACGATGTTCGTAAAGGCGGTTAACTATGAGAACTCAATTCTATTCTTAACGACACCTGCCGTTATTGTTCTTGATAAGGCTACATTCAAAAATACGCGTATTATGATCGACGACTGGGAGCGACAAGCTGAAGAACAGGAGTATGGATTCTTTGTTGTTGATGCAGCAACGCACAAGAACAAGCTTTATGTTGCTACCTATAGAGGAATTCGTGAGCTTGTCGACGTTACATCAAGCACTACGGATGAGCGTCTAGATTTGCCCGTATCCGAAGCAATTGTTACAACACGTGCCAATGAGAGCGTTATGCTCCGAGGATGTCTTGAGTCTGATCTTGTTGTTTGTGACGTACTTGGCAAGACGCACAATCTACGCGCCGAAATGACGGAACACGGAGCACTTGTTTCCGTCGAGGATTTATCTCCGGGTCTCAATTTTGTGATCACGGCGCAGGGTAGTCGATACGTCATCCACTACCAACCGTGATGAGATCGATGATTCATGAGCATGATTTTTCTGTGCGCTCGTTTTAGCTGCGCGTAGCATTTCACCCACTATCACCAGCATCTCCATCCGGACCACACAAAGTGTGATCCGGATGAGATACTCTTTTTACGCGTGTTTCTTAGAACGGAACGTCGTCGAAATCGGCGTTAGATGCTGTGGCAGCAGCTGGTGGGATCTGCGAATAATCAGCGCCTGCTGTTGCACTGCCACCAGCTTGAGCTGATTCAAGACGCCATGCTTCGAGGTTTGTGAAGTACATCGTCTGGCCTTCCTTGTTCTGGAAGGGACGTCCACGCAGGTTAAAGTGTACACGTACGTCCTGGCCTACCTTGTACTGGTCCAGTAATGCACAGCGGTCCTGTGTTAACTGGAACTTGATGTGCTGAGAATATGCTCCGTCTTGAATCTCCAATACAAACTCGCGTTTGCGGAAGGTGTCCTTGACTTGTTGTGTTTCGAAGACAACGGTAAGTTTTCCTACGACTTCGAAGTTGTTTCCCATGATCCGACCTTTCTCGAAATGTTTAGGTTGTCAGTGTTGAGATAATGTCCGGTGTGCGTTCGAGTACCGACGGAAGTTTTGCCACGTCACGGCCACCTGCAGTAGCAAGGTGGGCCTTGCCCCCTCCGCCCCCTCCAAGTTCTTTTGCCAGAATTCCAACGATGGCTCCGGCCTTGTAGGTTGACGTGAGGTCGTCGGTGACAACACAGACAAGCTGGACCTTCCCGTCGATAATGGTGCCAAGGACACCAATTCCGTTTGTTCCAAGCGCACTTCGTAAGGCATCACCAAGGTCCTTGAGTCCGTCCGCATCAACTCCTTCTACTGTCGATGTGGCAATTCGAAGGGAGTTTGTGACACGAGCCGATGCAACAATTTGCGGAATCCGGCTCTTTACGTCAGATGTTTTTGCGTCCGATAGCTGTTTTTCCAAGGCCTTAAGCTTGTCGCGTAGAACATCACGTTCAGTGTCACCGTCGTGTATCTTCTGCAGCAGGTCCTGAACATAGGTAACCATACCTCTGCCGGCAAGTGCTTCAATACGGCGTACACCACTGGCAATACTCGACTCGCCGATGATGCGGAAGAGTCCAATCTCCGACGTGTTACGAACGTGTGTTCCGCCGCAGAACTCTACGCTGAAGTTTTCGTCAATCGTTACCACACGCACACGGTCACCATACTTGTCACCAAAAAACATCTTGGCGTTCGGAATGGATCGTGCCTTTGTGATGTCCATTTCTTCGATGTGTACATCGATGGACTCAAAGATCTTCTCATTCACAAGATCTTCGATGGCCTTCATTTCATCATCACGTATTTTCTCAAAATGCGTGAAGTCAAATCTCAGTCTGTCCGGTGCAACAAGTGATCCGGATTGTTGTACGTGTGTGCCAAGCACACGACGTAACGCCTCGTGCAGAATGTGTGTCGCTGAGTGTTCTTTCTGAATCTCACGTCGACGCGGGGCATCTACACGTGCTGTTAGCTCTGTTCCAACCGTAAGGCCGGAGGATGACGGGACGATGTGAACGATGGCATCTCCAACCTTACGGACGTCAACCACGTCATATCGTAGTCCATCCAGCTCAAGCCAGCCCGTATCACCAACTTGTCCACCCATCTCAACGTAGAACGGCGACGCGTCAAGTACAACGGTGTCGTCACCAACATGGACAACGGACGCCTGTGTTGTCAGTTCGTCGTATCCCGTAAACGTTGTTGTCACATCAAGTGACTCCGTTTCAACGTCCTGTACATGTGATTTCCGTGCAGCACGGGAACGTTCACGTTGTTCTTCCAGCAGACGTTCATACTCTGCTATGTCAACGGTCAGTCCCCGCTCACGAGCAAGCAACTCTGTGAGGTCAAGGGGGAAACCAAATGTGTCATACAATTCAAACGCATCTGCACCAGACACAGCTGATGTGCCTGCTGACTGCGTGAGGTTATCAAATTTTGTAAGGCCTCGTTCCAGCGTTACAAGGAACGACTCTTCTTCAGCGCGGATGATTCGTTCGATGATGGAGCGCTGTGCGATGATCTCCGGGAAAACGTCTCCCATCGTGTCGCAGAGGACGGTAACGTGTTTCCAAAGGACGGGTTCACGGAAACCAAGATTCCGTGCATATCGGGCAGCACGACGTAGAATACGACGTAGGACATATCCCCTACCCTCGTTACCAGGAATAGCTCCATCGGCAATGGCAAAGGATAATGTGCGGATGTGGTCGGCAATCACACGCATGGCAATACCATCAGCATTGTCAAGTTCCGTGCGATAACTCCTACCACTCAGCTCTTCCGTCAGGCGAATAATTGGCTGGAAGACATCCGTATCGTAGTTGGAGTCCTTGCCTTGTAACACAGCCGTGATACGCTCAAATCCCATTCCCGTATCAACATGTCGTGCCGGCAGGTCTTCCAGTGATCCATCAAGTTTTCGGTTGTACTGAATAAAGACGTTGTTCCAGACCTCTATGACTTCCGGAACACCGGCGTTTACAAGCGGACCACCAGTCTTATCCGGTGTTCGGTCAAAATGGATCTCGGTACACGGACCACATGGACCTGTTTCACCCATTTCCCAGAAGTTGTCTTTTTCATCAAATCGATGAATACGTGATTCTGGCAAATAGTTTTTCCAGATCTCAAATGACTCATCATCGGTTCTATACACCGTTGCATGCAGTCGTTCAGGATCAAGGCCATACACAGATGTCAGCAGTTCCCATGACCACTGAATGGCTTCTGTTTTAAAGTAGTCGCCAAAGCTCCAGTTCCCCAGCATCTCAAAAAATGTGTGGTGATATGTGTCATAGCCCACATCTTCGAGATCGTTGTGTTTGCCTGAGGCACGAATACACTTCTGCGTATCCGCAGCGCGGGTGTAGTCACGTTTTCCCGTTCCAAGGAAGACGTCCTTAAACTGATTCATACCAGCATTGGTGAATAGCAGCGTAGGATCACCGTGCGGAATGACGGGGGCCGACGGAACAATGCGATGTCCGCGTTCGGCAAAGAAGTCAAGAAAGGCCTGGCGAATTTGTCGTGATGTCATAGACCTGCAAGTTACCACGCCATGCCGTACTTTTCCGGCTATGACGCTCCCGGAATCACTCATTGAGGAAGTAACATCAGCCGATGTTTTTGTGGTAACCTTCAGTAAGGGGGCAAAAGGGGCCCCGTGGACGGAGGATGATGCCGCAGTGTTTGGCCCCGCTGTACGTCCACTCCGTATCGTCCTCCACCCCGACCGTACCGAGGCCTTCACCGATCGGCAGTCCTTTACCAAGCCCGTCGAGGATCTTCGGACAACGTTAGAACGGCTCACACTGCTTGGATTCCGGCAGGCCCACGTGAGACTTCAGACAAAGGATGTACAGGTACTGAGTTCACAGCACCGTACGACGGTACGAACGCTACCGCCGTCAACCGTTTTTTGGGAAACGAGCCACGATCACAAAAAGCGACATCTGATCAGTGTTGAGGCGGACCGGAAGTTGCTCGACGTTCTGGGGATGACAACGTCGGATGGTCTGCTGCGGACGTCAATGTCCGACAAGTTTCGACAGATTAACCACCTCGTCAAGATGCTGGTCGCCGACGTCGACGATCTCGGTGAAACGCTCCATGTCGTTGATCTTGGTTGTGGAAAGGCCTATCTCTCGCTGGCCTTGGCCTGGGTCCTCACTCGAAGGGGTCGTTCTGTGTCTCTTCTCGGTGTTGATGTGAATCCACATGTTGTAGCAGAGGCGCAGCGTATGGCGTGGGAACTGGGGTTACCTGACGCTCGATTTGTTGTGTCAACCATTAAAGATTCTGATCTGGGTCGTCCCGATCTTGTTCTTGCCCTCCATGCCTGCGATACAGCGTCAGACGATGCCCTCGTGGCTGCAGTTCGCAGTCAAGCACAACGACTCGTTGTGGCACCGTGTTGTCACCATGCCGTTCAACGTCAACTGTCGGCCTCACAGGTGAGTCCTGAACTTCGGCCTCTTCTCTCCGATGGTATCACGAGGGAGCGTCTTGGTGATATCATAACCGACACGATCCGTCGCGACGTTGTACGTGCCTTTGGATATGATGCCCATCTCGAGGAGTTTATCGCCCTGGAACACACGGCAAAAAACATTGTGTTGCGCGCCAGGTTAACGTCGTTTGTTACCAATCCTGCGATTCCCGAAACTGTTGTCCAGTCGATGAAACTTTGGCACGTACGTCCCGTTGTCGTCGACGCACTTCTCGGCACGACGTCCGCTCCGGCAGTCTCCTGACCACACGTATCTTTGTCCGATGCACCATTTCCTTGGCCGTTTGGCCCCCTTTGCCCCCTACCTCGTCTCGTTTCTAACCCTTGGTGTTGTTGGGTTATCTGCACAGCAGGCACCACGATATGAGGCCATCATTGATGTCCGCCAGGTAACGCAGGACCGACTTCCGGTGACAGTCTTTGTCCCGAAGATCGATCGTGACGAGGTCACGTGGATATTTCCGGCAACCATTCCTGGTACATATGAGAGCCAGCGTTGGTGGAGGTTTGTGAGCGACTTCCGGGCCATTGGCAAGGATGGAAAACTCCTTAACGTACGTCGTAGTACCGATTCACAGTTTGTGATTTCCGGCGCTCGGAATCTTCAGGCCGTGACGTATCTCGTGGACGACTCCTTCGATGAGCGAGATCCAGATCGTGATCTTTTCCCTCCGGGTGGCACATCATTCGAAGCAGATAGTGTCTTTGTCTTTAACCACGCCGGTATCATCGGCTATATCGAAGGCATACAAAAGGCAGACTTTCAGGTGAAGGTCACACGGCCAAAAGAACTCTACGGAGCAAGTGCTCTTGGTATTGCTCGCATGAACGACACGGTAGATGTCTATCATGTACAATCGTATGACCAACTTATTGACAATCCTGTCATGTGGTCACGGCCCGATACGGCAAGTTTTTCCGTTGCAGGTGCAACGGTAACCGTCGCCCTTATTCATCCGGGGAAGGATAGTTGGGCAAAGGCCTATGCGAAGGACCTTGAGCGTACCACAAAGGCAATTGGCAGGTTCCTGCCAAGGATGCCTGTTGGCCGATACGCATTCCTGCTCTATCTCTGGGGTGGTGACACCACAACGATACACCCACGTCGGCAACTCTACGGTGCTCTGGAGCATTCGTACTGTTCCTTCTACGTGATGCCGGCCACACCAACACCTCGCGGACTCAGCGACATTGCATCACACGAGTTTTTGCATATCCTCATGCCACTCAATCTTCACAGCGAAGAAATTGAGTCGTTTGACTTCCGCTCACCGAAAATGTCGAAACACCTCTGGTTATACGAAGGTGTTACCGAATACTTCGCCCATCTTGCCCTCCTACGTGATTCCGCAATCTCCGAAGAAGACTTCTTTCGAGAGTTCCAGGGAAAAATTCACGGATCTGCCTCGATACCAGAAAAGTTTTCCTTAACAACGTTCTCGAAGAATGTTCTGACGCCGGAAAACCAGGAACTCTACGGCAACATTTACACGTACGGTGCACTCAATGCACTCTTCCTTGATGTAGTGCTCCGAGAGTCGTCTAAGGGGCAAACGGGGCTTCTTGAGTTGATCTACGACCTAATGCTGTCGTATGGGCCATCGAAGCCGTTTAAGGATGATGAACTCTTTGACGAAATCGAGAAGCGCACAAACTCAGCTGTTCGAGCGTATCTCGACACACATGTTGAAGGAGACCGTCGACTTCCAATGGCCGACATGTTTGCGAAGATTGGTATGTCGTTCCGACAGATTGATACCATCAAGGCCTGGACGTACGGTTTTACGGCCAAGTTTGGAGCTCAGGGTATGGAACTCTTCCCTGAAGGACACAATGGATTCGACATCGTGGAAGGTGATAAACTTCGCAAGATTGATGGTGTCAGCATCATGATTGCAAAGGAAGATGCGTGGCGCAAACTCATGGATCCTAAGAAGGCTGAAAGCATTACCATCACTGTCGATAGACAAGGTCAGGAAGTAGAGCTGAAGACAACGGCAAGGTACACGGACAAACAGGTGCGTAATTCACTTCGTCCTGATCCGCAGGCCTCGGCAGAAGCTATGGCACTTCGTCATGCTGTTCTGCGTGGTACACGATCACATTAACGTATATGTCAAACGTAGGACTGTGATGCCATGGGCAACGGAAGCAGATGATATTCTGCACGATGTCCATGGCATTGCTGCGTGTTGAGTTGTGTTGAATTCAGCCGTGTTGTGCTGTGATAAGCCGAGATGTGATATCTAGCGCAGATACCAGTCTTTCCGGTATCGGTCGTAGTCCTCATCGGTGAGCTGACGTTTCGTATACATTCCGGCTGCAGTCCGCTGACGCATCGCCTCAAACAACGTCACCGCGCACGCAACACTGATGTTCAGTGATTGAACAATACCACGTTGTGGAATGAGCACATTTCCATCCGCTGCTGCAAGAGCTTCATCCGATACACCGTCGTGTTCGTTTCCGAATACAATTGCCGTGGGTTGAGTAAGGTCAAGGTCGTAGATCGACTGGGCATCAGCCGACATGTGAGTTGTATAGATACGAAAGCCGCGATCTCGTAACGCCGTAAAACATGCGTGAATATGTGTGTGCAGTTCTACATCGACCCACTTACGTGCACTTGCCGACGACTTTCCACCGAGAGTCGGAAATGGCTGATTCTCTGAATAGACTCCATGAATGTTCAGAACGCCGGTTGCATCACACGACCGTACGACGGCACCGATGTTATGCGGGTCGTGAACATTTTCAAGAACAATGGTGAGTGTTGGCTGGCGCTGACCTAGAACGGCATCAAGTTTTGCTGCGCGTTCTGGGGTGATAACGTTTGAGATCGAGTCATTGATCACATTCGAGATCACATTCGAGATCACATTCGAGTCCACATTCGAGATCACATTCGAGTCCACATCAGAACTCTCCGTAGAGCTCATTTGTCGGCCTCGCCCATCACGGGATCAATTGATCCGATGATGGCGACAACGTCGGAGACCATCGAGCCCTCGGCCATAAACTTGAGCGCTTGAAGATTACTTGATGATGGCGAACGAATCTTCAGTTTCCATGGATGGCCGGTACCATCGCTGACAATAAAGAAGCCGAGTTCACCCTTTGGTGATTCGATTGCAGTATATGTCTCACCTACGGGTGGCTGCACACCAAAGTTGATGAGCATAAAATCACTGATGAGTTCTTCCATCTTCGTGTAGATCTCTGCCTTACGAACCTGTACCTTGTTCGGCTCATCTGCAAGGATGGCTGTACGTGGCATGGTTTCCAGGCGATCAATACACTGATGAACAATCTTCAGTGATTCCCAGATTTCCTGATCACGGCACATGTACCGTGCATAGCAGTCTCCATCATTCATCGTGATGACGTCAAAATCAACCTGGTCGTAGAACATATACGGTTGATCACGGCGGAGATCACGATTAATACCGGAACCGCGCAGTGTTGGTCCGGTTAATCCTAACGACACGGCCTTGTCGGCTGGCATATAGCCAGTTCCGGCCATACGTTCGATAAAGATGCGATTACGATTTACAAGCTTTTCAGCGTTACGATGCTCTTCAGGGAAGGCATTCGCCCATGCACGAATGTCGCGTAGGACGTCGTCGGGAATGTCATTAGCAACACCACCAATACGTGTAAACGACGTCGTAAACCGTGCTCCACAGATTCGTTCAAACAGATCGTAGAGTTTTTCGCGTTCGGTGAATGTCCATAGGAAGACCGTCATCGCACCAACGTCCATACACGTTGCTCCGATGGCAAGCAAATGACTCGAAATCCGGGCCAGCTCACAGCACAACATTCTAATCCACTGGGCACGATCAGGGACGGAAATCGCTGCGGCCTTTTCAACGGCCATTGCAATGCCGACGTTGTTCGACAGAGGAGCTAGATAGTCGAGACGATCCGTGTGAGGAATGAATTCGTGGAACGTGGCATTCTCTGCCAGCTTCTCAAAACCACGGTGGAGATATCCCAATTCCGGCACACACTTGACAACGGTCTCACCATCAAGGCGGAGTAGTACACGAAGTACACCGTGTGTGGCTGGATGTTGTGGACCCATGTTGAGAACCATATCGTTCTCAATCGGATCCTCAAACATTGCCACCGTATCCTTATCCATCACCTCGCGGAGAATCTTACTCTGGCGGAGTTTCTCAACGCGTTCGATGGTAGCTGAGTTCGAGACGGGAAGGGACATGTCGGGCTCGTTATTCGGTGATGAGTAGCAAATATCGCAACATCATCATTATCGTCGACCGTTCCGTCGTACTGGTTCCGTCATTGATTCCGGTCGATGTGTCAGTAGCCATTCGCGAATACGCTTTGTTATGTCTGGTATAGGCCAGTGTCCGCCGTCAAACGGAACAAAGACGTGGCGCACTCCAGCTGCACCGAGGGCGAGTGAAATTTCATTTCCTACTGAAAACGGAACAACGTTATCTGACCGACCATGAGTGACAAGCATCTCAATGTTACGCTCGCGGAGCATTGAATACCTCGAATACACATCGGCCTCGGGATACATACTGGCGCACATCGTCACAACCGTCAGAATATCATCCGGATACCGAGTCGCCAGAACATGTGCGTAAAAACCACCTTGAGAAAAACCGATAACCATCGGCCGCTCCATGGTCACGGGCAGATTACGCTGAGCATCCAGGATAGCATCACGGTACCACGCAACGGTAAGGTCAATTGTACGCGCACGTAATGAATCCGGTGCACCGATGGCATCAGACATGCCGGTGTACTTCTGTTTTCCTTCAGCGATGCTCTCTGTCCACTTTAAATAAGGTGCCTCAGGACAAATGTAGATCACATCATTCAGGTCAAGCTCTCGAGCCCAGGCCAACATCGTTTCTGGACCATGACCGTTACCATGGAGCAGCACAACTAGACGGTAGGTTGTATCGGAACGCATGTTGTTCGGAAACAACACGGTGTACCGGCCAAGGCGAGATTGAGGTGCAAAACGCGTTTCGATGCGAACGTCGGACATTTGGGCGGAGACGATGTGGCCAAATACCAGAAATGTGCAGAGGGCAACACCTACGTGAACGACCCAGGAAAATGAACGTACCATGGGACACTCCAAAACGCAAACGGCGACCGTAAGGTCGCCGACAATTAACACTGGCGACCATAAGGTCGCCGACAATCAACACTGGCGACCGTAAGGTCGCCGACACGTAACGCTGGCGAATCTTGGTCGCCGTTGGTTAATGTTTGCCCGGCGCTGACAGTGTCGCCGTGGGCCTGTGGGCGAGGTGGGACTTGAACCCACACGTCCTTTCGAACACGGGCTTCTGAGACCCGCCTGTCTGCCAATTTCAGCACTCGCCCCACTGCAGCGGAGAGGGAGGGATTCGAACCCTCGATAGCATTGCTGCTATAACGGTTTTCGAGACCGCCCGATTCAACCACTCTCGCACCTCTCCACTCGGCAGCTCTTTGTGGGACGGCGAACTTACGGAAAGTCGCGGAAACGACATTGTCACGACGTAAGCTCTTCACGTAGCTGGAGATAGCTATCATAACGCTGTGGGTCAATCTCCCCCTCTTCTACGGCCTGTTTTACGGCACAGCCCGGTTCGTGCGTATGCGTACAGGGAGAGAATCTACAGGAGGGGGTAAAGGGGGCAAATTCCTCGAAATACCACGGTAACTCGTCAAGATCGAGCTCCCACATACCAAACTCGCGGATACCCGGTGAATCCACCACCGTTCCACCGTTCGGCAGCGGAATGACGAGGGCGGCCGTGGTTGTATGTCGACCCTTTTCGTATTTCCGGGATACGGCACCTACACGTTGCCGGCTCTCGGTCAGGACGTTGATGAGTGATGACTTCCCTACTCCTGACGGGCCGCTAAAGAGTGTTGAGACTCCGATAAGGTCTAATCGCAGCTCCTCCAGTCCCTCACCGGTAACAGCGCTGACAAAATGAACCGGAATACCGATGTCGACATAGGCCTGAAAGTCGTCCACGATGTCCTGCCGGAATTCAGCGGGTATCAGTTCACACTTGTTCAGGACAATCATCGGGTCAAGATCACCCTTATCAGCTGCGATAAGGTATCGGTCAATCAGCCGCCGATGATAATCCGGCTCAACAAAGGCCACAACGATACAAAGGCGGTCGACGTTGGCTACGACAACCTGCCCCTTTCGCGCCTTACCAACGGCCTTCCGAAACAGCAGTGTTCGCCGTTCCTCAACGGCGACAATCGTTGCTGTGGCATCTCCGAGGGCATTCGACGTTGTATCCGGAACGATATGCACATAGTCACCAACCGTCACGAGGGTCTCGGAATGGGGTGAACTCACGGTACCCGATAACGTGCAGACGAAGAGGTCATCTCCAACGGAGACAATCCAGGAAGGTCCTGCCGCCGTCACAACGGTTCCGCGAAGTGATCCTTCGGGTACGTCTTCGCGGACCTTTACGACGGATCGAGTGCGGGGTGCAATTCGGGTACGGTCTCGGATTCGTGACCGATAATGGCCGTCGTCATCGGTTTCAGAAGGGTTCAGACGCGGTCGGCGGGCCACAGGATGAGATTCGTGTGTATGAAGGTTGACACAAGTGGGTTGTAGGTCGTATCTTACGGGCAGTTTTTGTCAATATAGCAGGTCATCGGTGAACTATCGATGGGTCTTTAAGGAAACACTTGATGAACATGCCGTCAACAGACTAAACCACGAACTCCACATCCCGCAGGCGATTGCGCGCGTCCTCGTTGGCCGCGGCATGACGTCGGTGGACGATGTGGTGCACTTTTTTGAGCCCGATCTTGGGGCCCTTCATGATCCGTTCCTTATGGACGACATGGAGGCCGCCGTTGAGAGGATCGAACGTGCACTCGATCAGCAAGAGCTGATCTGGATTCATGGCGACTACGATGTGGACGGGACATCGAGTACGGCAATGATGCTCCATTTCCTGAAGGAACTTGGAGCTAGGGCCGACTATCACATTCCGAGTCGGATGGACGAGGGCTTTGGCTTTACGCCCCTATCCGTCGAACGTGCACGCGAAGCCGGTGCGACGATCATCATCACCGTCGACGTCGGCATCACGGCAGTAAAGGCCGTTGAGCGGGCCACTGAACTTGGTATCGACGTTATCATCTGCGACCACCACCAGGCAGCCGAAGGGTTACCCGAAGCTGCGGCTGTACTTGATCCCATCAAACCAGGCTGTGACTATCCGTTTAAGGACCTTGCCGCCTGCGGTGTGGCGTTTAAACTCTTACAGGCCTTGAGTTTACGTCGAGGACGTCCGGAACTGGCCCTGACCTACCTGGACTTTGTGGCAATTGCCTCTGCAGCCGATATCGCCCCCCTGTCGGGCGAAAACCGAATCCTCTCTCATTTCGGCCTGCTCTATCTGAACTCAAAACCCCGTCCCGGACTCAAGGGTTTGATTGATTGTGCCGGCCTGACGGTGGGACAGATCAATAACTCCAGCATTATCTTTGGGTTAGCGCCACGAATTAATGCGGCTGGACGCCTCGGTGATCCGCGCCGTGCCGTTGAAATGATGGTGCAGGAAGACGAAATCATTGCGTTCCGCATCGCCCAGGAACTCGAACACGATAATCGACTACGTCGTGCCATTGACGAAGAGACCTTCGAAGAAGCCGAACACGAAGCGGCTGCCATTCTGTCGAACGGCAATGTCCGTTCCCTTGTCCTCCATCGTCAGGGCTGGCATGCCGGCGTGATTGGCATTGTGGCCTCCCGACTCGTCGAGCGTTTCCACCTGCCATCAATCATGCTCACGTCGATTGATGGCATTGCCAAAGGCTCCGCACGGTCCATCAAGGACTTCGATATCCACAGTGCCCTCAAACAATGTGAAGATCTGCTGATTGAATACGGTGGCCACAAACATGCTGCCGGCCTGTCCCTTCGCGAAGAACACATTGCGGAACTCCGATTCCGCCTTGATGAGATTGCCCGAGATCACCTCACCAAGGACGAGATCATGGCCGAAATCGCCATCGATACCGAACTTTCGCTCAACGAGCTATCTCCTTCATTTTTCAAGTACTTGTCGAAGTTTGCTCCGTATGGTTATAGCAACCACCGTCCGGTCTTCTTCAGTCGAAATGTTGTGTCTGCTAACGGCGTTAAGATCGTTGGTAACAACCACTTAAAGTTCCGCGCTATACAAAAGAACTTTGCCATTGACGCCATCGGCTTTAATCTTGGTCACAAGATCAACGAATGCAGCCATGGCAAGCCGTTTTCCGTTGTGTATACACTCGAAGAGAATCTGTTTAACGGCACCACCACGCCTCAGCTTCGTATTAAGGACATTCGTCCGGAGTAAGTGCCATGCCGCCCACGACGTCGTCTATTCGCCTGGGCGCGACGGACTTTGTTATCCTTGAGCCAGACATCATTGTTGATGTGACGGAAGCGGCAGCAGCCGTGCGGCATAACAGCCCTCCATCCTTCGACATTGTCCTCGCCCGACGTTTTGAACGTCGTATCCCCACAATTTCCACACTCGTTGGCGCAATGGTGAATGAGGCTGTGGATATCCTCATTACGTCACCCGATATCAAGGACAACGAGCTCTGGGAAAGAATGTACGCTGAGCATCGTTATGCTATTGTCATTGCTCGAGATACATCGATCTCAGAACGTACTGTCCAAGACATGGTAATGGCCAGGTTTTCCACACTACGTCGGCAGACAGATCTGTGGAAAGGTCACAATGTTGTTGTCGAACAAGCCATTATCTCACCAAAAATTGGCCTCCAGGGACGTCTGGATATCGTTGTGGAAAACGCCGGGAGGCTCGACCTTCTGGAGCTGAAATCCGGCAAACGGTCCTCCACGTCGGCTGATCAATACCGAGCCCAGCTGGCAGCCTATGCCCTGTTGTTTGACCTGGCCGATTTGGGAGATCGGGGGCGGACAGCTTTATGGTATAGTGGCGAACCAGATTCTGCGGCGGCATTTGAGGATATAACAGACCTGGCAGAATGGCAACGACGGTTACTCGAAGCTCGTAACATGATTGTTGAACGAGATTTGGAGATCACCCGTCGGCGGTCTGGTCCTTTCCAGAACATTAACTCCCGGGCAGGTAACCTTGCCACACATCAGCGAACGGCACTTGCCAACCTCCACGATGGATTTGCCTCGTTAAATGCCACGGAAAAGCTCGTTTTTCGGGCGTGGATGGCATTTCTCACGGCTGAATCGGATGCACAGCGACGTGGTGACCAGACCGGACGGTCGATGGCCTCTTTGTGGAGGCTGACGGTCGACGAAAAACGATCGGAACCAACCACACTGACCGACCTTCGGCTGGTGGCCATCGACGAAGAACGACGGCACATTGAACTCGAACAGTCCAAAACCATAACCGATACGCTCTCTGCACTCCGTGTAGGAGACCAGATCCTGCTTGTCCACGCATCGGAACTGAACAACACCGACGCCATCGTCGTCCGTCGCGGTAACATCACGTCGATTTCGCCGCCTACGTCACGGCGTGGCACAGTCGTTACTCTTTCCCTGCTGGGGCCCCTTTCGCCCCTTGCCCAAAACTCCGGCTGGATTCTTGAGGCAGACTCAGGAGATAGTCTCACAAAGCGGACAACGTCGGCTCTTGCCGAGTGGATTTCTCAGTCGCGCACAGACGTGCGGCGGAGATTACTCGGCATGTTACCACCACGAACGCGTCAGGCAACTTCCGTTCTCACAGACGGACTACATCCGGAACAGGCAGACGTCGTACGTGCTGCCTTAGAGAGTAATGACTGGTTTCTTATCCAGGGTCCACCCGGAACGGGCAAAACCTCAACCGTCATCCGTGCCCTGGTAACGTCACTCGTCGCCGATCCTGGAGAACGGATTCTCTTACTTGCCTGGACAAACCGGGCCACAGACGAATTGATGGACATGGTCCATCGAGCTGGGCTCTCCGACCGGGCCATCCGCCTTACCGGCAAATCCGGAGCACGTCGGCCACGCACACTTCGCCAGATCTTTTCCGACCACGAACCTGACGAGGCTGAACAGATCGTTCGAACCGCACCAATTGTGGTATCGACAATCAGCTCGATAATCTCTCAACCGTCCATTTTTACCTTCGGGCGATTTACGACGGCCATTGTTGACGAGGCCTCACAGGTACTCGAACCCGTCCTTGCTGGTGTGTTAGCACATACAAACCGATCCATCCTGGTCGGTGACGCGAACCAGTTGCCAGCCGTTGTCCTGCAAGCCGAAGAACACCGCGTTGTTGACCATGCGGACCTAGAAAACATTGGGATGTATCGACTCGATACGAGTCTGTTTGAACGCCTCCAGGAGCTGGCCCATCGGCGTGGTTGGACACAGGTACTTGGCAGATTACATCGTCAGGGAAGAATGCACCAGGATATCCAGAATGTTGCATCGGCGATGTTTTACGACGGTCGCCTAGATGTTTGCCATGACCGGCAGACAGCGTCATCAACACTCTACGGATTCCCATCTCGAGCCACAGCCATCAACGTTATAGGTACCGTTCAGGACCATGGACGGGCAGCTGCAAAACTTGCTTGGGACCTCGCCCACCGTTTTCCAAACCAGAGTATCGGCGTGATCTCGCCATTTCGGGCACAGAACAATCTGATCCTCTCGGCCCTAGCTGAAAAAGGGTCGGACGTTCTTGACCGCGTTACGGTAGATACCGTAGAGCGATTCCAGGGTTCGGAACGCGACATCATCGTCTTTGTGCCATCCGTAACCACACCTTCGGAACTTGACACCATCATCAGCGACGTTGTGGTCGAAGGGCGTCACGTGGACCGAAAACTCAACGTTGCCATTACGCGGGCACGCGAACAACTTATCATCCTGGGTGACCTCTCCGTGCTCCGGAATTCGGATATCTATGCCCGAATGTTGTCAATGCTTTCCGTTTCGTATCTTGACGTGTTGGAGAGGGTTCAATCCGAAAGGGTTCAGCAATGAAACGTCTGTTCCTCGTAGCACTTGTCTGTGTTACCAGTTCAGCAATGGCAGGAGAATCAACGTCTGTGCGCCTTCCTGGCGGCACTAACGTTGATGTGGTAACGCTGCATAGTGACATACAGTGGCCATGGAATCTTGTCACCGATGGTGACGGTTTTCTTTGGGTTACCGATAGGGGTACGGGAAATGTCGTACGTATCGACATTGCCACAGCTACGTCTCAAAACGTTTTCCGTGGTTCATTTCTCGGTCACCAGGCACGCCCGTTCGGCATCGTCCTGCACCCGGACTTTACATCTGGCGAGCCGTACGTATACATCACACGTACAACAGCGAACGACAAACTCCACCTCGTTCGGTATCGCTATAACGGCACCGAACTGATGGACGAGACGGTGTTACTGACCGTGGACAATGTTCCAGCTGAGGCTGGACTCACGATGAAGCTCCTGCCGGATAATACGCTGCTACTCGCCTGTGGCAGTTATGACACGCACGATCCATCGTGGCTAGCAACGGCAAACGGCAAGATTCTGCGGGTAACGTTGGATGGAGAGCCAGCACCTGGTAATCCCCTGCCTGACAAGACCTTTCCTAACGCGGCAACAAACTACGTCTACACGTACGGACACCGGAATCCAACAGGACTCGCCGTTGTACCATCAAGTCATCCTGTCCTAGCAGGAACACTCTTTAGTGTTGAATCGGGAGCGTTTCGCAACGACGAAGTAAATCGCCTTGTACCCGGTGGAAACTATGGATGGTGGCGCACAACGGGATACTGCAACGATGTGCCCGGTGCTACAAGCCCCGTTTGCCCCTTAACCACAGCAGACATCGTTCCTACGGGTTGTGATTTTTATACTTCGACAGCTATTCCGGAATGGAATGGCAGTCTTCTTGTTGGCACATTACTCGGTAACGGACTTGTTCGTGTACGAATTGGACCGGATGGTTCCGTTCTGAATTCCGATTCGTCACGTCCAGCCGACGCCACACTCGCTGTCGGAGCCGATGACCGCATGGTGTTTGCCGAAAACGATGTAGCCGAAGACATCTCGGGCGTGCACGTCGATCGGTATGGTCGCGTATTCCTGACCCTCACCCGGAGAATCAACAACGAACGTACGGGACGTGTCGTGATGATCAGTAATCCCCTCGTCAGCAATGTGGCTGATGAAAGGGGGCAAAAGGGGCTTTCTGTATCCGTCAGCCCCAATCCCGTCGTTGATGTAGCACGTATAACCCTTCCCGCGTCGTCGCAGGAACGTCGGTTACGTATCACGGACCTGCTCGGCCGAACGATGGACAGTCGTGTCCTTCCTCATGGTGACACTGGTCTTGACCTCAGCGTTGTCTCCTGGCCTGCTGGAACGTACATCGTTTCTCTTGTTGATGGCAACAACATCACAACTGCGACCTTTGCGAGGTAACGTCCGTCCGTAGATTTGTACATGGCCGGACACAGCAAATGGGCAAACATCAAACACCGCAAGGCCGTTGTAGACGCACGGCGCGGTAAACTTTTTACACGGATCAGTCGCGAAATCATCGTTGCTGCACGTCTTGGTGGTGGTGACCCCGAGGCCAATGCACGGTTACGTTTTGCAATCACGAACGCTCGATCCGTATCGATGCCTCTGGACAACATCAAACGCGCCATTCAGCGCGGAACTGGTGAGATTGAGGGAGCCATCTACGAAGAAGCCGTCTTTGAAGGCTACGGTCCCGGCGGTGTTGCCGTCATCGTCTCCTGTACCACAGAAAACCGCAATCGCACCGTTGCCGACATACGAGCGACGTTCTCGAAGTATGGTGGGAATCTTGGAGAGACGAACTCGGTAGCATGGAACTTCACCTATTTGGGTGAAGTGGAGGTGCGAACAGCGTTAACGGAAGAGCAGCTCCTTGAAACCGCACTGGAGGCAGGCGCGGACGACGTCATCATTGGCGAAGAGACGTCGACGGTTGTTTGTGCACCGGATACACTCGGACGATGTGCATCGAGTTTGACCGAAGCAGGAATCGACGTTGTTGAGACGCGGTTCACATGGATTCCAACTACGACGGTTCCGGTAACGGATTTGGAAACAGCAAAAAAACTCCTCAAAATGCTGGACGTGTTTGAGGAGAACGATGACGTGCAGAACGTTGTAAACAATGCTAGCATCGACGACGTCCTCGTTGATGCACTCTCATAACGCCGTATGCGTATCCTTGGTATTGACCCAGGCAGTGTAACCTGCGGATACGGTGTAATTGACGTAGAGGGAAAAACATTTCACCTTGTTGAATACGGCGTTGTTCACGTCAAACGCCACTCATCTTCCTTCCCGCAACGACTCCGCGAAATCCACCGTCGGCTCCAGGCAGTTATCGAACGCAGTAAACCCGACGTCTGCGCCATGGAGAAGGTCTTCTATGCAAAAAGTGTCAAGAGTGTCGTCCAACTCTCCCACGCCCGTGGCGTAGCCATGCTCGTCTGTGCCGATGCCGATCGTGATCCAATTGAATACACACCAATGCAAGTAAAGCGTGCTGTTACAGGTCGTGGTGCCGCCTCAAAAGAACAAGTTCAACAAATGGTCCTCGCCCTCCTCCGTATTGACGAAACACCGGACTACTACGATGCGACGGATGCTTTGGCAATTGCCATTTGTCACGCTATCAATGGTGGTCCACCACAATCTGTTGCTTCGGGACGTACCGCAAAAAAAACAAAGGATGCCTGGAAAAAGTTTATCGAAGACAATCCAGGGCGGGTGAAGTGAGTGATGGGGTTAATGGTGGGGAGGCATCGTATCTTTGCTCTTCTTCACTCACTCCCCTATCTCTTACGGAAGACATCATGGCCACGCGTATTGCGATTAATGGGTTTGGACGGATTGGACGACTGGTTTTTCGAGCCATTAAACAACGTGGGCTCGACGTTGACATCGTCGGGATTAACGACTTGACGGATGCGGCAACACTTGCCCATTTGTTGAAGTACGACTCGGCCCACGGACGCTTTCAAGGTACTGTTGGTGTTGATGGTAACGATATCATCGTGAATGGAGATCGGGTGACCGTGTCGGCCGAGAAGGATCCGACGAAGATTCCATTCGAGAATCTCGACGTGATGATTGAGTCGACCGGTGTGTTCACCAGCCGTGAACAGCTCTCCGTTCACCTCTCAAAGGCCCGGAAGGTTATCCTTACTGCACCAGCCAAGGATAAACTCGATGCAACGGTTGTCCTTGGTGTGAATGATTCGATTCTCACCGGCAACGAGTCCATCCTTTCCAACGCTTCGTGCACCACAAACTGCCTTGCACCAATGGTAAAGGTCCTCGATGATACCTTCGGTATCGAGCAGGGCTACATGGTTACGGTACACGCCTATACGAACGACCAGCGTATTCTCGATCTTCCACACAAGGATCTCCGTCGCGCACGGGCCGCTGCTGTGAACATCATTCCTACGTCAACCGGTGCTGCCAAGGCCGTCACAGAGGTGCTTCCGCACCTAAAGGGTAAACTTGATGGTGGCTCCTATCGTGTACCAGTACCCGATGGTTCGATTACAGACTTTACAGCCGTTCTCTCGAAAGCAGCGTCGAAGGAAGAGATTAATGCAGCCATGAAGGCCGCCGCCGATGGACCACTGGCAGGCATTCTGGAATATTCTACAGATCCACTTGTTTCGACAGACATCATCGGTAATCCTCATTCGTGCATCTTCGATGCAAAGTCAACCATGTCCATGGGAACCTTTGTGAAGGTTGTTGGCTGGTACGACAATGAGTGGGGCTATTCGAATCGTATCGTGGACCTTGTGACACGGGTGGCAGGGTGATTACGACGATTACCGACGTAGACGTAACAGGCAAACGGGTCCTTACACGCGTCGATTTTAACGTACCACAAGACGAAAACGGCCGCATAACGGACGATACACGCATTGTGGAAACGGTACCAACTCTTCGTGCCATAACGGAACGCGGTGGTATCGCTGTTGTGATGTCACATCTTGGTCGTCCCAAGGGCAGTCGACAACCAAAATATTCCTTGCGCCCCATAGCCAACCACCTCGCAGAGGTGGTTGGCGGCCCCGTTCACTTTGCCGAAGACTGTATTGGTCCTGTTGCCGAAGCTGCTGTGGCAGCTGCACAGCCAGGGTCAATCGTTGTTCTTGAAAATCTTCGGTTTTATGCTGAGGAAGAACAGAACGATGTAATGTTTGCAACTGCTCTCGCCAAACTGGGCGACGTCTACTGTAACGATGCGTTTGGAACGGCTCACCGCGCCCATGCAAGCACGGCCGGAGTTGCAGCATTCCTTCCTGTTCGTTGTGCTGGACTCTTGATGCAGAAAGAACTCGACTACCTTGGGCGTGCCCTTGCTGAACCAAAACGTCCGCTTGTGGCTGTTCTCGGTGGATCAAAAATTTCTGGAAAAATTGACGTCATACGCGCACTGATGGATTCGTGTGATACGATCCTCGTTGGTGGTGGTATGATGTTCACCTTCCTTGTGGCACAGGGTAAAAACGTAGGTGCTTCGCTTGTTGAAGAAGACCGGTTAAACATGGCTCGTGAGCTCTTGGCCGAAGCTGAACGTCGAGGTGTTCGCTTGCTCATTCCCTCGGATACCATTGCCGCCGATCGTTTTGCCGCTGATGCAGCAACGAAAACAGTTAAGGTAACCGACATTGAATCGGGTTGGATGGGCCTTGATATTGGTCCGGATACGACGGCAACCTTCGCGGATGTGATTCACTCCGCTGGAACGGTTGTCTGGAACGGACCCATGGGTGTGTTTGAGTTCCCGGCATTTTCTCACGGCACCCGTGCCATCGCAGATGCCCTTGTGGCGGCAACCGAACAGGGTGCGATAACAATTGTTGGTGGTGGTGATTCAGCAGCGGCCATTACGCAGTTTGGACTGGCTCAGCGGGTCACCCACGTGAGCACCGGAGGCGGTGCCTCGCTCGAGTTTCTCGAAGGAAAGGTGTTGCCAGGTGTGGCCGCATTGGAACTGACGTAACAGAACGAACGTTGGCGAGCAATGGAGGACGACGGCACACGTCATACGGCCCATTGTTCGCCAATTTCAAGATCACATGAATCCCATGGCCCGCGGAGGAGGATTTCGGTTCTTCCCGCCCTTCATCAAGTTCCTCCTCATTTCAAACGTCGCTGTTTTTGCAGTTACGGCATTGTTTGCCGTGGGTATGACGTTTGACGGCTTGCCATTACAGGATGTAATTTCAAGAACGTTCGCCTTACAGCCGCTTGAGAGTGGTTTGTTTCGTCCATGGCAAGTGGTAACCTATCAATTCCTCCACGGAGGTTTGAGCCACATATTCTTCAACATGTTTGCCTTATGGATGTTTGGCCAGGAGCTGGAGAATATCTGGGGAAGCAGAAGGTTTGCGACGTACTATCTCGTCAGTGGTATCGTAGCCGCGATAACACACCTTCTCGTTAGCCCAATGCTCGACACGACACTGTTACCAACGGTGGGTGCATCAGGCAGTATAATGGGTGTTCTTCTTGCATTCGGATTAACTTTTCCGAATCGTCCAGTTCTTATGTTCCCCATCTTCTTTCCGATTCCGGCAAAGTTTTTTGTCCTCATCTATGCGGGCCTCGACCTTATCAACGGTTTCCTGAACACGTCGGACGGAATTGCACACTTTGCGCACCTCGGTGGTGCATTAGGCGGATTCCTCTTGTTACGATTTGGCGGGCCGTTATTCCGGCTGGTTGATAAGACGGCAACCGGGTCAATGCGACGTGAAGAACGTGTGGTTGACGCGCGATATCGAGATCTTGACAACTCAAACATTGTTGTACTGGATGATGAACGCCCACCGGTACGAACGGAAGCACCAGCGCGGCAGTTAACACGAACGCCGACGAAGTTTCTCGTCGACGGACGTCCGATCACGCAGGAAGAAATCGACGAGATCCTTGACCGTATCAAGGATCACGGTTATCATTCGCTGAGTGAGAGCGACAAACGGATTCTTTTTGAAGTCAGTAAACAGATGTAATGACGCCAACAACGTCCGAATCTCTTCGCTGGTGCCCGAGCACCGTTACGTATCGCCGACGTGAGACCGTTGAGGTCACAATCGGCGATCTCCGTTTGGGTTCTGCCCATCCGATTCGTTTGCAGTCGATGACGACAACGAACACGATGGATACAGAGGCAACCATTGCGCAGAGTATCCGCATGATTGAAGCCGGTTGCGAACTTGTTCGCATCACGGCTCCGAGTATGCGCGAAGCAAAAAATCTCGAAGCAATTCGTGCCGGTCTGCGTCAACGAGGATATTCCACTCCCCTAGTGGCGGATATTCATTACACACCGAATGCCGCAGAGATTGCAGCACGTGTAGTAGAAAAGGTTCGTATTAATCCGGGCAACTACGTCGACAAAAAACAGTTTGCCGTCAAGGAATACGACGACGTATCATACGCTGCCGAACTCGATCGTGTTCGCGACAAGTTTGTACCGCTCCTACGCATTTGTAAGGAATACGGCACAGCATTACGTATCGGCACGAATCACGGTTCCCTGAGTGATCGGATTGTAAACCGTTTTGGTGACAATCCCGTAGGAATGGTAGAGAGTGCCCTTGAGTTCCTTCGGATAGCTGACGATGAAGGGTTTCACAACATCGTCTTGTCGATGAAGTCGAGTAATCCCCTCATCATGATTGCCGCCTACCGTCTGCTTGTTGCGCGCCTCGATGCTGAAGGACTTTCACCCTATCCTTTACATCTCGGAGTGACGGAAGCAGGTGACGGTGAAGATGGACGTATTAAGTCGGCTGTTGGCATCGGAACATTACTCGAAGACGGACTCGGTGATACCATCCGCGTGTCGTTAACCGAAGAACCGGAGGCCGAGATTCCTGTCGCACGAGATCTAGCATCTCGTTATCCGCGTACGGGGGATCCCGTCGGCCCTGAGCGTGACCTGCCATGGGATGTGTTTACCTATCGCCGACGTGCAACAACACAGGTTGCCAACATCGGACACGATACGGTGCCGCGTGTTGTTGCAGACATCTCCAACGTGACCATTACGTCAATGACGGACCTTTCGCCGTATGGTCACCACTACGATGCCATCACCGATAAATGGTCGATGACAGAAATGGGCGCCGACTATCTCTATGTTGGTCAGCGGCACCTACCCTTTATGCCACCAAATGGAACTCGCTTACTTGTTGATTATACCGTTTGGTTAACACTCGAGGATCGGTTCTACAACGTTCCTGTTCTGACATTAGAGGAATGGGGCAAAGGGGCAACCAGACATTCTGTGGTGAACGTTCTCCGTATTGATGTAACAGAGATTCCCCAGTTACTCGACACGCTAACCTCTGATGCGTCAACAACCGCAACAGTTGTTGTCCTACTATCATCATCACATGTACACTGGATGCCGTCAATTCGTTACGCCATGGCGCAACTCATTGATGCCAATGTTCGTGTGCCAGTCCTGTTTCACTACGGTAGCCAGAGTCCTCAAACGTCACCCATCCTTGCTGCATCAACAGATCTTGGCGGATTGTTTGCTGACGGACTTGGTGACGGCATCATGATGGCAAGTCCATCCGATCCGGCACAGGCAAACTCGCTTGCCTTCGGCATCTTGCAGGCTACACGCACGCGCATGACAAAGGCAGAATACATCAGCTGTCCAAGTTGCGGTCGTACCTTGTTTGACCTGCAGGAAACAACTGCGGCCATCCGTGCAGCAACGGATCATCTTATCGGCGTAAAGATTGGCATTATGGGATGTATCGTGAACGGGCCTGGTGAAATGGCCGATGCTGACTATGGATACGTTGGTTCAGGTCCAGATCGAATTACGCTGTATAAGGGTCAAGAAATCGTTAAGCGTAATATTCCCACGACTGAGGCAATTTCTGAACTGTTATCCCTCATCAACGCAGATCGTAACTCGGAAAATTCGTAATTTTGAAACTGAGTTGAGCGGCCCTCTCTCCCCTGAGTGCCGCGCTAGATGCTCTTACCTGGAGTCCGCACAACACTCCGGGTTTTTTTTTTGCTCCAACGTTTCCCCGTGAGCGTCAGCGAACACCCCGTGAGCGTCAGCGAACACCCCGTGAGCGTCAGCGAACACCCCGTGAGCGTC
>ERZ761609.291-NODE-291-length-64087-cov-37.439561_pt1 | contig 64087 bp, 55 predicted proteins | sample MGYA00511163_ERZ761609 | MGnify/ENA primary metagenome ERZ761609 (study PRJEB28899, sample SAMN02445070) | bioreactor sludge metagenome | biome: EBPR sludge | place: Australia: Brisbane, Thorneside Wastewater Treatment Plant | collected 2011-12-16 ... | reverse complement strand
GCCAAGCGCTGAGCGCTTGTCGCGGCGGCGGTGGGTGTTGGGGGCCGGGGCGCTGTTGGGGCAACAGGCACAGGGCTCGTCTGTACCATGAACGACCACACATCTGCCGTCCAGGCACTGGTGCATTGGTTCGAGCACCTCACGCCGGAGTCTCTGGCGCAACTGCCCATGCACTATGCACAACAGGCGCGCTTCAAAGACCCGTTCAACGATGTACGGGGTCTGTCAGCCATACAAGGGGTGTTCGTGCACATGTTTGCTTCGCTGCACGAACCCCGGTTCGTGGTCACCAGCCAGGTCGTGCAAGGTGAACAGGCATTCCTGACCTGGGATTTTCATTTCCGGTTCCGGCGCTTTGACACCACCACGCTCCAAACCGTGCGCGGCGCCACCCACTTGCTGATGGACGCGCAGGGCCGCGTCACTTTGCACCGGGACTACTGGGATGCAGCCGAGGAACTGTATGAAAAACTGCCCGTCGTGGGTGGACTGATGCGCTGGCTGAAAACCCGGGCCAACACCTGACCCCACACTCCGCAGACCACGCACGTATCAGATGCGGGCGATTTTCAGATCCGGATTCTTGGTGGCAGCCAGGTTGGCAATGTCCAGCTTGTCCACCAGCGGGTAAAGCTCGTTGTTTTCGGCAATGAAGCGGCGTTCCAGCCATTTCATGGCCCCATCGGCCTCTTTCAAAAACTGGGTGGCGTTGGCCCGAATGTCGTTCGCAGTGGGCCAGCGTTTGTTGAATTCGGCCAGCTTGGGCAGCATCTGCTTCATCTCGGTGCCGAACCGCTCGGCCACTTCCCGTGCGGCCTGGTCTTCACCTTCGGCCAGCACAGGGTAGACATCCTTGGCCTCCTGCTGCAGGTGTTTGCCCAACTCCCCCAACAACTGCGTGAGGTCTTGGCGCACCTCGACGGCATTGCCGGCCAGCAGCATCGGGTTCAAGTGCTTTCGCAGCTTGTCAACCGTTTTGCGGATGGACTCATGCTGCTGACGCAACGGAGCGGTCTTGAGTGCGGCCATCTGGAGGATTCCCTGTTGGTATTGCGGAACAATAAGTGTTCATTTTGCATGACCTGCCACGTGGGTCAACGCTTGGTCAACTCGCCGACCAAAGCCTGATCTTCAAGAGACGTGCTTCAACCCCCGGGCAACAAGCCCTTTGCCTCGCCGTCTTTGTCAGGTTCGGACAACACGCGTTCGGGCAACTCCCAGATGATCACGCTGGGGGGGGCCGTGGCAAAGGCTTCGTCTTGCAGATAGGCGTGCATGGATTTGAAAAAACCACCCCCATCAGTCGCCACATTCAGAACCTCCGCAGACAGGTGCTGCTGGAGTGCGCCGTGGAAATTGGCACGGCGCGAATATGACGTCCCAACCAGCACTGTTGGCACACTGGCGTCGTCAAACAAGCCTCCTTGCGTCGCCGCTGCACTGGTGCGCACCGTGTGGCGCACTGCTTCAACGTCTGCATCAGGGCGCGCCCAATCCAGAACGTGACTCAAGCCCATCTGCCCCAGCAAATCTCCGGGGCGGGTCACCGTCTCGGACGCCATCCTGGTTTCGAACTGCACCGTTGGGATGTCGGGCAACATCTGACGCACCCGGTCTGCAATGGCCTTCGCCGCCTGATCAGCGCCAGTCTGATTCCAATGCGTGTCGGTTCGGTAGAACATGGGAAGTTGATCGGGTCGAGCAAGAACGTCCAACAAGTCCACGACGGGCACACCGTTTGCACGTATCTGGTTCAATGCAGTGGCATAGCGGCTGGCCTGCCAATGGGGGTACTGTCCACTGGCCAGATTCGCTGCATGCACGCGCGCCTTGTCGGGCACAAGCGCCACCACCAGCTTGATGCCGCGCTGATCCAGCGCAGCAGCCAAGGCGCCGACCTGCGCGACCCGCTTGGACAGTTGTGCCATGGACTGGGGTGAGTACGCCAGCTCCTCCACCGAAAACAACCATTCATCGCGTCCCAGACGCACACTGTCACCCGCGCCCTGGAACACGAGATAGCGTCCGGCGTTAGCTGTCGCAATCAATGCGCTCCGAGCAGGCAAATGGTTGTCCAAGTGTTTGCTGAATTTGTCGGATGCCACACCGGACCGTATGGCTGCAAAACTGTTGGGAACCTCGAACAAGTCCGGATGCTCGAGCGCACGGAATGCCTGCCAACCACCCCAGGCCATCAGGGCGACCATGACGGCCCCTGCCAACCAGACTTCCGGAGGCGCTTTGGCCGGTACATCGATGCGATCATCTTCCATGTGAACCTCAGAACTGGAAATACAGGAACGGCGTGAATGCCTGAGACGACAACGTGGCCACCGCCCACAGGAAGATGGGCAACAACAGCAAACGGGCACGCCCCGTGATGGACCGCCTGACCCACGGCAGTGCGAACACCAGAAGCCCCCCCACCAGCATCACCCACAACCGCTCGGGCACCACCTGCCAGGCCAGATCGGGACTGAAATGCAGCGACAGCCCAGACGACAGACCGAACATGGCCGACAGCATCGTCAAAGCAGCCGACACGTTCGCCGCCCTGAAAAACACCCAACCGATCATCACCAGCACGAGCGTGAACAGCACTGCCACCCAGCGCGGCAGAAAGGGCTGCGGGAAACGCGAGCGCCAGTAGCGCTCCAGGGCCAGGATGCCCCCGTGCCAGAACCCCCAGACAATGAACGTCCAGTTGGCACCGTGCCAGAACCCACCCAGCACCATCGTCAGCATCAGGTTGATGTAGGTGCGGCGCTCGCCCTTGCGGTTGCCACCCAGCGGCACATAGAGGTAGACACGCAGCCAGGTGGACAGCGAAATGTGCCAACGCCGCCAGAACTCGGTGATGGACGCCGAAATGTAGGGGTCGTCAAAGTTTTTCGGGAAGTGGAACCCCACCATCAACCCAAGGCCAATGGCCATGGTGCTGTACCCGCTGAAATCGAAAAACAGCTGGATGGTGTAGGCAAAGGTGCCCAGCCAGGCATCGGCCATGGTGGGCTGGGTCAAGTTAAACGCTGCCTCCACCATGGGGTTCATGGGGTCTGCAATGAGCACCTTGCCAGAGAAACCCGCCATGAAAATCAGCGCACCGGTCGAAAAATGCGACCAGGAGTGTTCACGGTGCCGGAACTGGTCCGCAAGCGGCTGATAGCGAAGCACCGGCCCGGCCACCAGTTGCGGAAAAAACGAGATGAAGGCGGCAAAGTCGAACACGTTTTCGGTTTTGGGCGCATCACCGCGGTACACATCCACCATGTAGCTGATGGCCTGGAAGATGAAGAACGACAAGCCAATGGGCAGGATGACTTTGCTGTACCCCATCGGCGAGACCCCCAGCATGGCCAGCAAGGCGTTCATGCTGTCCATGCCAAAGTTGAAGTACTTGAAATACCCCAGCGCCGCCAGGTTCAACGCCACCCCCACAAACAGGGTGGCATACCGGTGACGCCAACCCGGGGACTCCATCAGCATCGTCAGCGCGTACGTGCCCAGGGTCACGCCACCCAGCAGCAACGCAAAGTCGGGCCGCCACCAGCCATAGAACACATAGCTGAACACAAGAATCAGCCCGGACCGCGCCCTGAAGGGGAGCAGGTAATAGGTGATCAGGAACAGCGGCAGGAACAGGAACAGGAAAAGGTGGGAAGTGAAGACCATGGGCCGGACCAGGTTGAATCAAGCTGAGGGGCCGTACGTGCCCGCCACTGCAGCCCGCGTTATACGCCAGTTCACCCCGCGTCACCCCTTCCAGGGAGCAGGTGGTTCACCCAAAAAGCAACGCTTTGCGCAGGCGGACTACAGACGCGCAGCCAACCAGGCGGCCTGGTCGATGGCGCGTTTGGCATCGAGTTCACCCGCTTCTTTCGCCCCACCGATGACGTGCAGGTCCGTGTCCAACTTGCGCCCATTGGCCAGCAGTTCATCCGCCAGCGTGCGCAAGGGCAGCTGACCGGCACACAGCACCACGTTGTCGCATTCGATCCAGGTGGCGCCGGCGCGCTTGTCGCCATAGGTGACCATCAACCCGGCATCGGCGATTTGCTCATAGTTGACACCCCCCACCATCTCGACGCCTTTGTTCTTCAGCGCGGCACGGTGTATCCACCCGGTGGTCTTGCCCAGCCCAGCGCCGGGCTTGCCCGCTTTGCGTTGCAGCAGGGTCACCTGCCGTGTCGGTGGACTGACCTGCGGCCGCTGGGTGCTCAACCCCCCTGGCGAAAGCGCCGGGTCGGTCACGCCCCATTCAGCCTGCCAGGTGGGCAGGTCGGTGGTGGGGCTGTGCACATGACCTGCCTCGTCGGCGTTGACCAAATACTCGGCCACATCAAAACCGATGCCCCCGGCTCCGATGATCGCCACACGCTTGCCCACGGGCTTGTGATGCCGCAGCACGTCGATATAACTCAGCACCATGGGGTGATCCTGCCCCGGAATGCGGGGGTCACGCGGGGTGATACCCGTGGCCACCACCACATGGTCAAAGCCCGTCAGGTCAGCCGCAGCCACACGGGTGCCGAGGTGCACGTTCACGCCGGTGGTGTCCAACTTGCGCCGGAAGTAGCGCAGCATGTCGTGGAACTCTTCCTTGCCCGGCACCTGTTTGGCGAGGTTGAGCTGCCCACCGATCTCGGCTGCCGCATCAAACAGGCTCACGGTGTGGCCGCGCTCGGCCAGGTGGATGGCTGCCGTCATGCCCGCCGGCCCTGCACCCACCACGGCGACACGCTGTTTGGCAACAGTGGGGCGGAACACCAGCTCGGTCTCGCGGCACGCACGGGGGTTGACCAGGCAACTCGACGTCTTGTTCTGGAACACGTGGTCCAGACAGGCCTGGTTGCAGGCAATGCAGGTGTTGATGAGGTCCGCCTGCCCAGCAGCGGCCTTGGCCACGAACTGCGGATCGGCCAGGAGCGGGCGGGCCATGGAGACCATGTCGGCCTGGCCGCTGGCCAGAATGCCCTCGGCCACTTCGGGCGTGTTGATGCGGTTGCTGGTGACCAATGGGGTGGTGATGCCCGCGGCCAAAAATTCGGCCTTCATTTTGGCGGTGACCCAGGCAAACGCGGCACGTGGCACGCTGGTGGCGATGGTGGGCACCCGCGCTTCGTGCCAGCCGATGCCGGTGTTGATGATCGTCGCCCCACCCTGCGCCACGGCCTTGCCCAGTTGCACCACCTCGTCCCAGGTCGAGCCATCGGGCACCAGGTCGATCATGGACAGGCGATAAATGAGCGTGAAATCCTTGCCGACCGCTTCGCGGGTGCGCTGCACAATTTCCAGCGGCAGGCGCATGCGCTGGCTGTAGTCGCCACCCCACTGGTCGGTGCGCTTGTTGGTGTGGCGGGCCAGGAACTGGTTGATGAAGTAACCCTCGGAACCCATGATCTCCACGCCGTCGTAGCCCGCCTCACGCGCCTTCACGGCACAGTTGACGAACGCCCGAATCTGACGCTCCACCCCGCGGACCGACAGCTCGAATGGCTTGAACGGCGAGATGGGCGACTGGATGCGCGACGGCGCCACCGCAAACGGGTGGTAGGCGTAGCGCCCGGTGTGCAGGATTTGCAGGGCGATCTGGCCGCCAGCCTGGTGCACCGCGTCGGTCACCACGCGATGGCGCCTGGCGGCGCCGCTGGTCGACAGGGTGCCGGCAAACGGTTTGGCCCAGCCGGCCAGGTTGGGCGCAAAGCCGCCGGTCACGATGAGGCCCACACCGCCCTCGGCCCGCTCACGGAAATAGGCGGCCAGTTTGCGCAGGTCACGTCCGTCTTCGAGGCCCGTGTGCATCGAGCCCATGAGCACACGGTTTTTCAGTGTGGTGTGCCCCAGATCCAACGGTGAAAGCAGGTGTGGATAGGGCGAGGCAGAAGCGTGCATGGTGGGCATCCCCGTCGACGGTCAAAACGCGCCAGCGTAGGGGAATCTGCCCGGCGACCGTAGAGGGCTCACCCTACGGCACGAAGCCGTCAGGACTTGATGTAGCTTTCCAGATCGGAAATGGTGCGCTCGTTGTCGTCAATGATGTCGTCCATGATGTCCCGAATGGAAATCATCCCCAACACCGTGTCGCCATCGACGACCGGCAAATGGCGGAACTTCTTTTCGCGCATCAGCGCCATGCAAGCACGTGTCCCGGTGCTCGGTGTGACGGTCTGCACATTGCTGGTCATGATGCTGGCAACCGTGGTTTCTTTCGAGTTTTTGCCTTGCAACGCCACTTTGCGGGTGTAGTCGCGCTCGGAGAACACGCCCACCAGCTTGCCATCCTGGATGACCATCAGTGCGCCGACCTCGTGCTGCGCCAGCAGGTGCAAGGCGTTGAACACCGTTTCGTCGGGGCTGACAGACCAGAACTGGCCATGAACGTTCTTGAGCAGGGTACCGATGGGTTTCATTGAAATCTCCGTTGACAGGATGACGGCCGAGTGCGCCTGTGGTCGGCCTGCAGAGCCACAGGTGGGAGCATACGCATTTTCAGTGTCGTCGGCGCGATCACGTGCGTGGGGAAAACACCCATGCCCGACAATACCGGGCCATGAAACACCTGACGCCCCGCGAAGCCTGGCCCCTGGTACAGCAGCGCCCCGATGCCTTGTTCATCGACGTGCGCATGGAAATCGAGGCACTCTACGTGGGCAGGCCACCCGGTGTCGCGATCATCCCCTGGTACGAGTACCCTGACATGGTGGCAGACCCGATCGGCTTTGCGAACACCGTCCTGCGCGAGGCACAGGACCCTTCACGCATGGTGATCATCATCTGCCGCAGTGGCAAACGCTCGGTCGATGCGGGGTTGGCACTGGAAGCCGCCGGCTTCACCGATGTGGTGAATGTGCTGCACGGGTTCGAGGGCGAGTTGGACGACCACTTTCACCGCTCGACGATCAGCGGTTGGCGGTTTGACGGCCTGCCTTGGGAACAAATGTAAGCAAAAAGCACTTTTTGCGCTTATATATATTGACACAACAGCTATATTTTTGTGATCACTTCTTTCGCAAACACCCCACCCACTGAGGCTGCCGCTGACCAGCACACCGCAGCCACGCAGCACGCCACACAGGTGCTGCAAGAGGTGTTTGGCTACACCGCGTTCCGGGGCCCGCAGGCGGACATCGTGGCGCACGTGCTGGCCGGTGGCGATGCGCTGGTACTCATGCCCACAGGCGGCGGCAAGAGCCTGTGCTACCAGGTGCCGGCCATCGTCCGCCACCGGTCAGGCCAGGGCGTGACGGTGGTGGTGTCGCCGCTGATCGCCCTCATGCACGACCAGGTCGGCGCGCTGCACGAGGCCGGGGTGGCCGCTGCATTCCTGAACTCCAGCCTCGGCAATGACGAGGCCAGCGCGGTCGAAAAGCGCCTGCTGCGCAACGAGCTGACGCTGCTGTATGCCGCCCCGGAACGCGTCACCACGCCCCGCTTTCTGGCCCTGCTCGATTCGCTGCACGAACGCCAGATGCTGAGCCTGTTTGCCATTGACGAGGCGCATTGCGTGAGCCAGTGGGGCCACGACTTCCGGCCCGAATACCGTGCATTGAGCATGCTGCACGAACGTTACCCCGGTGTGCCGCGCATGGCCCTCACGGCGACGGCCGACGACCTCACCCGGGCCGACATGGTCGAACACCTGCAACTGCAGGGTGCCGGGCAGTTCGTGAGCAGCTTCGACCGCCCCAACATCCGCTACACCATCGTCGAAAAGGCCGACCCCACCCGGCAGTTGCTGCGGTTCATCCAGCGTGAGCATGCGGGCGACGCTGGCATCGTCTACTGCCAGTCGCGCAAGCGGGTGGAAGAGGTGGCCGAGCTGCTGGCGCGCGAAGGCATACCGGCACTGCCCTACCACGCCGGGCTGGAGGCCCGCACGCGCCAGACCCACCAGGACCGCTTTTTGCGCGAAGACGGCATCGTGATGGTGGCAACCATCGCGTTCGGCATGGGCATCGACAAACCCGATGTGCGCTTTGTGGCCCACTTGGACATGCCCAAGAACATCGAAGGCTATTACCAGGAAACCGGCCGCGCCGGGCGCGACGGCGAACCTGCCCACGCCTGGATGGCCTACGGGCTGCAGGATGTGGTCAACCAGCGCCGCATGATCGACGAAAGCCCGGCCGGCGACGACTTCAAACGCGTGCTGCGCGGCAAGCTCGACGCCCTGCTGGCCCTGGCCGAAGCCACCGACTGCCGCCGGGTACGGTTGCTGGGGTACTTCGGCGAGGCCGCTCGTCCCTGCGGCAACTGCGACAACTGCCTGCACCCACCCGACACCATCGATGCCACGGAACCAGCTCGCAAACTGCTGAGCTGCATTTACCGGGTGCAACAGGCCAGCGGTCTGGCTTTTGGTGCCGGACACCTGATGGACATTTTGCGTGGCAAGCTGACCGACAAGGTCACGCAATATGGCCATGAGCGCCTGAGCACGTTCGGCATCGGGGCCGACCTGAGCGAAACACAGTGGCGCAGCATCCTGCGCCAGCTCATCGCCCGTGAAGCGGTGGCGGTGGCCACCGACGGGTTCAATACCCTGTCCCTGGCACCTCGCGCACGCGCCATCCTGAAAGGTGATGACACCCTGAGCCTGCGGACACCCAGCACCTCCGCACACGACGGCGCTGCCGCTGGCCACGCCAACAGCCGTTCTGGCAAACGCAAACGGGGCTCGGCCACAACGCTCCCGCCGGCCAGCCTGGCCGATCTGGACCCGGTACAACTGCAGGCACTGTCTGCGCTGAAGGCCTGGCGCGCCTCGGTGGCCAAGGCTCACAACTTGCCTGCCTTCGTCATATTTCACGATAGCACGCTGATGGCTCTGGCCAAGCGCCAGCCCCGATATTTGTCCGATATGCAAGACATCCCGGGTGTCGGACAGACCAAGCGGGACACCTACGGCCCCCAGGTCTTGGCTGCGTTGGGCGTGACGGACGGGGGCGTGCCTGCCGAAGAACCCTCACAGCACGCACACGATGCGGCTTGAACGCCTGGCTGCATACTGGGCCTGCGGCAAGCTCTGTCGCAAATCAGAGTCGCTCAGATACCGACAGGCACACGCTCAGTGTTGCACCAGCCCGCTGCCCGCAGCGGGTCTGCGCGACATCAGGCGCTGCATTTCCTGCACCAGCTGTTTGCGGTCCACCGGCTTGGTCACATAACCGTCCATGCCGCCTGCCACACAGCGCTCGCGGTAACCCTCCATGGCGTGGGCCGTCATGGCGATGATGGGCACGCGGGCACCGGTGCCCAACTCCAGCAGCCTGATATGGCGCGTGGCCTCGAACCCGTCCATTTCAGGCATCTGGATGTCCATGAAAACCAGGTCATACCGGTTGGCTGTGACCGCCTCCACCGCCTGAATGCCGTTGGCCACCAGCGTGACGTGTTGCCCTAGAAACTCCAGCACCTTGCGCGCCACCACCTGATTGACAGGGTGGTCTTCTGCCACCAACACCTGAAGCCCCGTTGGCAAATTTGCCATCTGTTCGCGCGTGTCCACCTCAGGGGCCTGACCCACCGGCAACGGCAGTTCGAACCAGAATGTGCTGCCCTTGCCCAACTGGCTGCGCACCTGCAAGTGACCGCCCATCAACTCCACCAGCCGGGCCGAAATGGTCAGACCCAACCCGGTGCCACCGAACCTGCGCGATATGGACGAGTCAGCCTGCGAAAACGCTTCGAACACGGATGCCACCTGCTCGGCTGACATGCCAATGCCGGTATCGGTGACAGCAAAACGCACCCACTGATCGCATGCTGCGGTGGCATTGGTCGGACGTTCCACACGGGTGACTTCAACGCTCACCTCACCTCCTTCGGTGAACTTCACGGCATTGCCCACGAGGTTCACCAGCACCTGGCGCAAGCGGCCGGCGTCGCCCACCACCCATTCGGTCACGCCCGGTCCGGTCTTTGACGCCAGGGTCAGGTGCTGTTGGGTGGCCTTGGTCTGCAAGGGTGCCAGCGCATGGCGCAGCACCTGAGGCAAATCAAACGGCAGGTGCTCGATATCCAGTTTGTTGGCCTCGATCTTGGAAAAATCGAGCACGTCGTTGATGACCGTCAGCAAGGCCCGCGCCGAGCCATGCACCATGTCGAGGTAGGTGCGTTGTTCGTCGGTCAACTGGGTGCCCAGGCACAGTTCCGTCAGGCCCAGGATACCGTTCATGGGCGTGCGAATTTCGTGGCTCATGTTGGCCAAAAAGTCGCCCTTGGCCTTGCTGGCTGCTTCGGCCGCCGCACGGGCCTCGGCCATTGCCTGCTCCCACGATTTGCGGGCCGACACATCGGTGCTGATGCCGGTGGCGCGCATGGGCTCGCCATCGGTGTCGTACTGCACCACGTGCCCTTTGAATTCAATCCACTTGTGCGCGCCGTCCTTGCAGCGCAAGCGCACATCGGTCACAAACGTGGCATCGGTGCGTTGCGCGAAATGTGCCCCGATGGACTCGCCGAAGGTGATGGCATCGTCCGGGTGCAACAGGCTGATCAGGGTTTCTGACTCCGGTGCCAGATCGCCCTGCGCATAGCCCAGCATCTGCGCCCATTCCCGGCTGAAGTGAACATGGTTGTTGACCAGATTCCAGTCCCACAGACCGATGTTGGACCCCTGCACCGCCAGCGCCAGTCGCTCTTCGCTGGCGTGCAGCATCTGGCGTGACAGGGCATTGGCCTCCACCAGCTTGCCCACTTGCTGAGCAATCGACTCCAGGTCGGCCGTGCCCGAGGTTGTAGACCCGTTCCCTGCGACCGACGCACTCGCTTCATCCTGAAACACGCCACCGGCATCAGCCGACAACTGATCCAGCGTGCGCCGCAAGGAGGTCACCGAGCGCTGCATCTGGCGCGCCTCTTCAAACAGACGTCTATTGGCTTGAGTCAGCTCCTGGGAGCTGATCTCCAGGCTGCGATGGCTCAAATTGAGATCGCGCTCATGCTGGACGTAGGTATCGTTGACCTGCGCCAACAGTCTGGGCAAACCGGCCAGCAGCGGCAACAGATCGGCGGGCACATCGTCGCGCCCGTCCAGTGCGCCCAACCTGCCCAGCATGTCGGCCAGCGCTTCAGGAGACTGAATGCCGCAGCTGCGCGACAACTGGCGCAACAAAAGCCGAACAGGGGTCATGTTCAGGACGGCAGCAGTCAGGCGGCGACTTCGCTCACCAGCGTGATGGTCATGGTCTGGTTGTGCAACTTGCAGTCGAAACTGCCATGATGCGGGCTGATTTCGCCATTGGAATAGAAGCCCGCCACGGTGGTCCCACTGCCCATGACCTGACCCACAGCCTCGACTTCTTCATCCACCCGCGTACCCATCACCAGCTTGCGCCCGATGCAACTCACCAGCACGGCCAACCTGTCACCCACTGGCGCCTGGGTGGCACAGGCAGCTTGAGCGGCTGACTCGGCCGCATCCACCAGCGCATCGACCGAAGCACGCATGAGTTGCACGTGTCCGCCTTGTGGCACGTCACCGGCCAGCACCAGGCTGCCGTCAGCCTCGTTGACACTCAGAATGGTGCGGGTCACGCCCATGGCATTCTGGTCATCACCCAGCACCGACCAGGGGAACAGCAAGCCCGAGGCAGGCAACTGCGCGGCGTAGTCACCCAGATAACGTTTGTAAATGTCGAGCGCACGCTCGCCGTCCAGTTCGTACAGCACATTGCCATCGCAACGTGTGACCGAGCGGATAGGACCAAACGGCTGCCACCCACCAAAGGAACCATGCGAGATGTGCCAGCCTGGGCCGTCGAACCCAATCGCCACGATGTTGCGCCCGGAAACCCCTTCCGGCCCCAGCACCTGCGCGCCCGTGAACCGCCCCCCATCACCCGCCAATCCACCCGTGACCACCACATTCGGGCCCAACGTGCCCGTGAGCCCTTCCACCAGACCACTGCCGTTGATGTCGGCCCCCTGGCCCAGCACCATCACATGGCGCAGTTCAGGCGCAGCCAGCCGTGCTGCCAACCGCTGGCCCACGCCGAGAGAATCAGCCATGCCTTGTATGGGTTCACTGGCCACCCGGAACGCAGGCCGCTCGAACCGGAGAGCGGTCAGGACCACCGAGCCATCGCTGACGCCCTGCTGTGAAATCTCGCCAGCCGTCGAACAACCCACCCACTGCGCAGACGGCAGGGTTTGCCTCAGAACCTGCACATCCAAAGACTGCATGGCCTCCAGGCTGGCAAACACCAGTACCAAATGCGGCTCCATGCCCTGAAAGGGCGCCAGGTCAGCTGCCGTCACGGCCGTTGCATGCACCACACACTGTCGAACTTGCATAGCGGTCTCCTGAAACGAGAGGGGATTCTTATCGGTAATTCGGGCCACCAGCATAACCGAGCCACCTCTGCATGTGTATCGGTGTGAGCGCGACTGTGTTTCGATTGCACGGTCTCTTGGCATGAGGTTATGCGTTTATTGCATGTAACCAGCCGGTAACCGGTCCTTTGATTTTTTAAAATATCGACCCTTGGCCGACACACGGTTTCAAGTAACAGGCCACCCTTCTGTTACCTGACATCCACTGCAACCAGCACACCGCTTCGCAGCCTCCGGGCGCCGACCGAGACGCCATCGCCTTCACACACCACGAAGGTGGATGTTGAAAAACGTCTCGTCTTCCATCTGCTCACCCCTGACGTGCAGCACGCGACGTTTTCCGACATCCCACTTTTTTACTTTTGGAGTTGTCCCATGAACGCACCCGTGATGCAGGGCTTGAACCTGAACACACCCGACTATGTCAAACACGCCAAGCTGGTCGCTTGGGTGGCCGACATGGTGGCCCTGTGCAAACCCGCAGCCGTGTACTGGTGCGATGGTTCCACACAAGAATACGACCGCCTGTGCGCCCAGATGGTGGCCGCCGGCACGCTGAAAAAGCTCAACCCAGCCAAGCGCCCGAATTCGTACTTGGCCTGGTCCGATCCGTCCGACGTGGCCCGCGTGGAAGACCGCACCTACATCTGTTCCCAGAATAAAGAAGATGCCGGCCCCACCAACAACTGGATGGCCCCCGCCGAGATGCGCACCACGCTACAACCGCTGTTTGACGGGTGCATGGCTGGCCGCACGATGTACGTGGTGCCGTTCAGCATGGGCCCGCTGGGCAGCCCGATTGCCCACATCGGTATCGAACTGTCTGACAGCCCCTACGTGGCCGTGAACATGAAAATCATGACCCGCATGGGCAAGGCTGTGTTCGACGTACTGGGCACCGATGGCGAGTTCGTCCCCTGTGTCCACACCGTGGGTGCACCACTGGCAGCGGGCCAGGCCGATACGGCATGGCCCTGCAACCCCAAGGTCAAGTACATCGTCCATTACCCCGAAACACGCGAAATCTGGTCTTACGGCTCAGGCTACGGCGGCAATGCGCTGCTGGGCAAGAAATGCTTCGCACTGCGCATCGCGTCCACTATGGGCCGAGACCAGGGGTGGCTGGCCGAACACATGCTCATCCTGGGCCTGACCAGCCCCGAAGGCAAGAAGTACCACGTGGCCGGTGCCTTCCCCAGCGCCTGCGGCAAAACCAACTTCTCCATGCTGGTGCCGCCCGAGGCGTTCAACGGCTGGAAAGTCACCACCATTGGCGACGACATCGCCTGGATCAAGCCCCGCAAGGATGCACAGGGCAATACCCGCCTGTACGCCATCAACCCCGAGGCTGGCTACTTCGGCGTGGCCCCTGGCACCAACACGCTGACCAACCCCAACTGCATGGCCAGCCTGGACAAGGACGTGATTTTCACGAACGTGGCCCTGACCGACGACGGTGACGTGTGGTGGGAAGGCATGGACAAGGACTCCGGCAAACTGCCCGACCACCTGATCGACTGGCAAGGCAAGGACTGGACACCGGCCATCGCCAAGGAAACCGGTGCCAAGGCTGCCCATCCGAACGCTCGCTTTACCGTGGCGAGCACCAACAACCCTGCACTGGACAGCGCATGGGACGACCCAGCCGGTGTGCCGATTGATGCGTTCATCTTCGGTGGCCGTCGCTCCACGACCGTGCCGCTGGTGACCGAGGCCCGCAACTGGACGGAAGGCGTCTACATGGCTGCCACCATGGGCTCGGAAACCACCGCTGCCGCCTTCGGTGCGCAGGGCGTGGTGCGCCGCGACCCGTTCGCCATGCTGCCCTTCGCCGGTTACAACATGGCCGACTACTTCCAACACTGGCTGAACATGGGCGACCGCCTGCAAGCCGAAGGTGCCAAGCTGCCCGCCATCTATTGCGTGAACTGGTTCCGCAAAGGTGACGACGGCAAGTTTGTGTGGCCCGGTTACGGCGAGAACATGCGCGTGCTGAAATGGATGGTGGACCGCCTGGAAGGCAAGGTACAGGGGTCGGAGAACCTGTTCGGCACCAGCCCCAGCTATGGTGAAATCAACTGGACCGGGCTGGACTTCAACACCGCTCAGTTCGACAGCGTCACCAGCATCGACAAGGCAGCCTGGACAGCCGAACTGGGCCTGCACAACGAACTTTTCACACAACTGCAGTACCACTTGCCGAAGGCACTCGAGGAGACCAAGACGCGCCTGCAAGAGCGCCTGGCAGCCGCCTGATCGGATGCGGCGGGCATCTGCCTGCCGTGTGCCGTGACCGGTTGACAATCGGTTGCTGCTCGTTGACCCGGGGTGCGCCAACCGCGACCACCCGGGGTATTCACGGAAAGCCACCCATACGGTGGCTTTTTTTGTGGAGTCAGGATGCCAGCGTGGCGCGACGTGCAATCGATTTGGCCTGGGCTGCTCGGAGAGACGCGCGGTCCGCCCAAGCCAGAACGGCCTGCGACAACACGACAGACAGCCTCGACAAAGCCATGAGTGCCGAAAGCAGCACGGTCCACAACACAAGCCAACTGAGCACGTGCCCGAAGCCAACCCGGCTCAACAGCATCCGGTCGGTCACCAGCACAACGGCCGCCATCAGCGCTGCCATGAACATCAGCGCCAGGCTGCGCACCATGTCCTGCCCCGGGCCGGTGGAGGGAACGGGGTGCTGGCTCAGCCCCGCCTTCGTGGACTCGGCACCCGCTGCTGGGTTTTGAACTGAAGATGAAACAGGCATTTAAACCTCCTGAACAATGTGCATGCGTCTTGTGGACGGCCGAATATAAGGGTTTTCCCTTATCCTTGTGTGATACCGGGTTTAGACTGACCCGTCCACGCCTGTGACACAACGGCTCGTCGCCCACAAGCGGTTGCCTCCGAAACACACCTCCGCCATCGGTTTGCAGGATCGAAACGCCATCGACTCGGCTTACACTCTTCGTTTATGCGTCTGCTCGTTTCCGCGTTTGTCTGCTTCAACCGCCCGGTCGTCTCCCAGGCTGCGACCCGACGTATCCTGAGCACGCCCCGACCCGCACGCACCTGAACACCATGCTGAAAAAAATCAGTGTCAATGACGTTCAGCTCGGCATGCACATCAAGGAGTTCTGCGGCTCCTGGATGGATCATCCGTTCTGGCGCGGACAGTTCGTCATCACCGATCCGAAAGACCTGGCCAAAATCCGGGCCAGCAAGGTCCGGGAAGTCCTGATCGACACCGACAAAGGCATCGACCCCCCCGCATCAGTACCTGCGACCGAAGTGCCCGCCGTGGCCGCCTCGCCCGATGAACAGGCGGCTGCCATGGAACAGGCGGTCAAATACGACCGCCCGGCGCATGTACCGGTGACCAAAGTGTCTTCCGACAAGGAGTTTGCGCGGGCTGCAGCCATTTGCCGTCAGGCAACGGGTGCCGTGCATTCCATGTTCCAGGAAGCGCGCATGGGCCGTGCCATGGACACGGTGGTGGCCAAGCAGGTGGTCGATGACATCACGGATTCGGTGACGCGCAACGGCGGCGCACTCATCAGCCTGGCCCGGCTGAAAACGGCTGACGACTACACCTACATGCACTCGGTGGCCGTGTGTGCCCTGATGGTGGCACTGAGCCGACAGTTGGGCCTCAACGCCGAAGAGGCCAAGGCGGCTGGTTTTGCCGGATTGCTGCACGATGTCGGCAAAATGGCGATCCCGATGGAGGTGCTGAACAAGCCCGGCAAACTGACCGATGAAGAATTTGCCATCGTCAAGTCACATCCCGAGGAAGGCCTGCGCCTGTTGAAGGAAAGTGGTGTGAACGACGCGGCCGCCATCGATGTGTGCATCCATCACCACGAGAAGACCAACGGCACCGGCTACCCCTACGGCCTGAATGACGCACAGATCAGCCGTCTGGCCAAAATGGGTGCGGTGTGCGATGTGTACGATGCCATCACGTCCAACCGACCCTACAAGGCGGGCTGGGACCCGGCGCAATCGCTCAAGCAGATGGCCTCGTGGGTCAACGGGCATTTCGATCCGCGCATTTTCCAGGCCTTTGTCAGCAGTTTGGGCATCTACCCCACAGGCTCACTGGTGCTGCTGGACAACAACCGTCTGGCCGTGGTGGTTGACCAGTCGCCCGAGTCGTTGCTCAAGCCCGTGGTGAAAGCGTTTTACTCGACACGCTCTGCCCAGCGCATACCGCCCGAAATCATCAACCTGGCGGCCCCCAGCTGCCGCCTCAAGATCCTGGGCCGCGAAGACCCCGACAAATGGAAGTTTCCGGATCTGGATGAATTGTGGTCAGGCCAACCACAAGGCAAAAACAAATAAGGCGCCCGACGGCCCACGTGGTTTCTGCCGGCCGGGTGACTTGCTGATGGCCCGTCATGCTGGGACCACCCCCGGCTGACCGTGGACCGTGATGAAGCGTGCCTGCACACCCAAAGCGGCCCCCACCTGCGCAGGAAACGGTGTGGTGCGGAAGGTCGCCATCACCTGCTGCGGCGTGATATCGATCAGGGTGTAACCCCGTTCATCGCTGCGGGCATGGGCAATGTCGGCATTGCTCGCCCTGATGCGGTCCAGCGCCCCCGTTCCCATGCCCCGGGATGTGATGGACGTGGTCACGTATTCGCTGGCCACCACCGGTGACTGGGTGTCATTGGGCACCACCCTGAGCTGAGCCGCCACATTCTGGTGGACATCGCCCCCCAGCACCACCACGTTTTTCGCACCGGTATCTCGCACGGTTTCAAGCAGGCGTGTGCGGGCAGCCGCGTAACCGTCCCACCCGTCGGTGTAGATGGTGCGACCCACGGGCGTGTCAATGCCCGTGGAACTGATCTGTGTGCTTTGTGCCAGCACCCGCCACCGACCACTGGCGGTACGCAGACCTTGGGCCAGCCACGCTTCCTGCTCCGCGCCCAGCATGGTGCGAGCGGGGTCGTCACGCTCGTCACAGTTCAGCACGACGCGGCCACCACCGCGCAAGGGGTCCCGGCAGGCTTGCGGACTGCGGTACTGCCTGCAATCGAGTGTCCAGACATCTGCCAATTGCCCCCAGCGCCACTGCTGATGTATGCGCTGGTAGGCACCGCCCGGGCCACCGGGCCAGACAGGCATGTGTTCGAAATAAGCCTGGTATGCCGCCGCCCTGCGAGCCAGGAAAACCCCGGGCTGCGTGTACGCACGGTCCTGGTCGGCCGCGTAATCGTTGTCCACCTCGTGGTCGTCCCAGGTACACACCCAGGGATGCGCCGCGTGGCTGGTCCGCAGGTCGGCATCCAGTTTGTACAGCGCATGGCGTTCACGGTAAGCCTCGAGTGTTTTTGGCACGCCACCCGTGTGTGAACGCAGACGGTATTTCGGATTCGTGCTCTCGTAAATATAGTCTCCGACAAACAACACGGCATCGATGTCCTGTTGCGCAATGTCGGTGTGGGCACTGTAGTAGCCCTGTTCGTAATGCTGGCACGATGCCAATGCCACCCTCAAAGCAGCCACCCTGGCGTCCGGGGCCGGTGCCGTGCGTGTGCGCCCGACCGGGCTGATGGCTTGACCGCTCCTGAAGCGGTACCAGTAGCGCCTGTCAGGCCGAAGTCCTTCGATGCGGGCATGCACACTCCAGCCGCGTGCCGCCCAGGTTGTGAATTCGCCCTTCCGAATGGGCTTCGTCAGGCTTTCATGGTCGAAAATTTCGTAGCTGACCACACAATACTGGTCTTCGGTAAGGCCAGAAACTTCTTCCATGTGTGCGGCTTGCTCGGCTGCTGTTGCAGCGTAGCCTGGCTGCGCGGCACCGGGATACAGGCGCGTCCACAACAGCACCGAATCGGGTCGCGGCTCACCACTGGCCACGCCAAGGGCAAACGGGTCGCTGCGCCACACGGGCTGGCCTTTGCGCAGACCCGGCGGCGTGGAGGTGATCGCGACCATGGCCACGGCCTGTGCGAGCGCAGGCACACTGGCCACGCAACTCAAACGCTGGAGAAATTGTCGGCGGTACATCGCGCTATTGGAGCACCGTTTGGCGACATCACCGCGCGGCTTCTGTGGGCGGGAGTGGCACCTGACGATTTCGCACCAGGGATGCGTTGCGGCGGGCGTCCTCGGGGTTGGCAAAAGTCACCCCGCCTTGTGTGACCCGGCCCAGCACAAGCCTGTCGACAGTCAACGCCTCTTTGTGCTGCAGGCCGAAAGGCTTGTCATAGGTGGTCACCATGCCGACATGAGCGCGGGGCAGGTTCTCGAGCGACGCCTTGATGGCCGGGCCACTCAACTGACCGCTGCGCACGCCGAACAGGCCTTGCAGCAACAGGTATGCCGCGTCATAACCCTGGGCAGCCACCATGGGGACCGTCATGCGGCCCCCGCCAAAGCGGCGTGCATAAGCCGCCAGAAAGCTCGCCCGCCGCTCATGAACGGGCTCGGCAATGAACGTCTGGGCCACCAGCGCACCCTCTGCAGCCGGGCCGGCCCCCTGAATGAAGAACGGGAAAGACAGGGGCCACGGCCCCACCTGGGGTACGTTCCACTTCAACTCGTCTCGCCCACGGGCGATCACCGCGTTCTCTGGCCCCACCGTGTGGCTGAACACCACCTGTGCTCCGGCTTCGCGCGCCGCTTTCAGTTCAGCATACAGGTCTCTCACGCCCACGGCGAACCGGGCAACGTAAACGGGTTCGAGCCGCTGGCGGGCCAGCGCGGCCTCGATGTCGGCCAGCCCCGCCGCGCCATATGCGGTGGTGTCGGCAAACACCGCCACACGCGTCCACCCACGTTTGAGCAGTTCAGCCACCAGGAATTGGACCTGCATGGCATCCGGCGCAGCGTTTCGAAAAATGTAGCTGTCAGGTGGCGGATAACGGGCGGTGAGGCCCGATCCGGTTGCACACGGAATGATGAGCGGCACTTTTGCTTGCTGGAACACATCCAGCGACGCCTGTGCCACCCCTGTGTTGCAAAAACCGATGGTGGCCACCACGTTGTCGGCCACCAGTTCCTGCGACCGCAGGTTGCCGACATCCTGACGTGCCGCATCGTCCCGCATGACCAGCTCGATGGGGCGCCCCAGATAGCCGCCTGCGGCATTGATTTCATCCACCGCCATGCGCACACCGTTTTGCATGGGCAGACCGAAGGCGGCCGAGGGACCTGAGAACGGGCCGATCAACCCCACCCGTACCGGCTGAACGGTGGGCACATCAGGAAGCAAGGTGACCACCTGCGCCCGGGCAGCCACCGCGAACACGGCACAAACCATCAGCACCGCTGCCGCCCTCGCACCGGCCAGTCTTTGGCTCGGTTGCTGGCCAGTAGGTGGGCGGTGCCGGTGGTCGGCACGGGCTCCTGTTGACCCCACCATGGTCAGTCCGGCCCTGGTCTGCGCAAGTGCCGGGCGGCCGCCTCGCGCAAAGCGCCGCTCAGCGCATCGAGCACTTCGGACGAGAGGTTCCAGCAATGCCAGTACAACGCCACAGGCTGATGGTGATGCGGTGCCACATTGACCAGTTCTGCCGCGTCAAGCCCCTGCTGGACCAGCATGCGGGGCACAACACTCACACCCCAGCCCGCCCGCACCGCCCGCACCTGGCCTTCAGACGACGGCACAAACAGCTGTCGCAGGGTGACATGCTTCAAACCGAACGCCTTGGCCACAAACACCCGCTGGAGGTCATCTTTACGGTTGAATGCAATGAACGGCAAACCTGCAAAGTTGTGCGCCCTCAAGCCGTCGGGCACATGCCGCGCCGCAAATTCAGCACTGGCCACCGCCACATAGTCCATCTGCCCCAGGGCTTCCATGCGACAGCCACGCAGTGCCTGGTCCAGCGAGGTGACACAGCCCAGCACCTGCCCCTCGCGCAGCCATTCGTGGGTGAAGTCCTGGTCGTCGGTGATGATTTCGATGGGCAACCCTTGTGTGGCCAGCACATGGAGCGCCGGCAAGGCCCAGGTTGCAATGCTGTCGGCGTTGATGGCCACCGACACCCGCTCTTCCTCGCGGCCACCCCGCATGGAGCTGGGGGCCAGTTCCCTAAGGTCATTTTCAAGATCGGCCCGCAGCAGCCGCAGCATCTTCGTGTGCTTGAGCAGCAACTGACCTGCCGCTGTTGCCTTAAGCGGGCGGCTGCGCACCACCAGCACGGTGCCCACCTGGGCCTCCAGGGCGCGCAACCGTTGCGACACCGCTGACTGCGTGATGGACAAGCGCTGCGCGGCGCGCTCGAATCCGCCCTCTTCCAGAATGGCGGCCAGACACTCCAGAGCATCCGGATCAAAGGTGTTCATGTCGATATTATTAGTGATGCTACTGAAAGTCTATTCTATTTAATCAAACTTCACAAACCGCCCGCTTTTTTCGATACTCCGCTTCCAGTTTCGACACCACACGTTCCAGCGAGAAAAGGTCACACCATGCGAGTCACGGTTTTGGGCGCAGGCATCATCGGCATCAGCACAGCCTGGCATTTGCTGGAGCGCGGACACGAGGTCACGCTGGTGGACCGCCAGGCCGATGCTGCCATGGAAACCAGCTTTGGCAACGCAGCTCAGATTTCCGTCAGCTATTGCGAGCCCTGGGCCAACCGGGAGGCACCACTGAAAGCGCTGAAATGGTTGTTCGACCCACAGGGACCGCTCAAATTCCGTCCCCAACTGGACCCCGCACAGTGGATTTGGGGCATGCAGTTCCTGGCGCAATGCAACGACGCCGCGTTCGAGCGCAACGTGTCCCAGTTGGTGGCGCTGGGCAGCTACAGCCATGCCGCGCTCAAGGGCATGGTGGCGAGCACCGGCATCCAGTACCACCGCAGCACCCGCGGCATTGCCCACTACTACACCAGCCAACAGTCATTTGACGACGCGGGCGCGGCCGCCGAAGTGATGCGCCGCCACGGTGTGGCGCGCCGCGTGGTCAGCAAACACGAGTTGCTGCACATCGAGCCTGCACTGCGCGCTTTCGCAGACCGCATCGTGGGTGGCACCTACACCGAGAGCGACGAACACGGCGACTGCCGCGTGTTCACCCAGTCGCTGGCAACCTTGTGCCGCCAGCGTGGCATGCAGGCGCTGATGGGCCACGACATCGAACACATTGAAACCCGCAACGGACAGGCCGATGGCGTCACGGTCAGGGACCGCGCCACCGGTTTGCCCCGCAGACTGACGGCCGATGCCTTCGTCGTGGCATGCGGCTCCTACACCACCCCTCTGCTCAAAAAAGTGGGCGTGCGCGTGCCCATCTACCCCGGCAAGGGCTACAGCGCCACGCTGCCTTTGCGCAACCCGGACGCAGCACCCCATGTGAGCCTGCTGGACGACGAACTGAAAATCGCCATCTCCCGCCTGGGCAACCAGCTGCGTGTGGCCGGCACCATCGAGCTCGGTGGCTTCGACCTGGCCCTGGACACCCCTCTGGCCCGCACCCGCTCGGAAATGCTGGTCAGGCGTATCGAAGCCGTCTTCCCCGGTGTGGCGGACACCCGCACGCCCGAGCAGGGTGGCGACCCGCAGTTCTGGTGCGGGCTGCGTCCGGCCACGCCGACCAACATCCCGCTGATCGGTCGCACACCGGTCCACAAGCTGTGGATCAATGCAGGCCACGGTACGCTGGGATGGACACATGGTGCCGGGTCAGGCAAGGCACTGGCCGAACTCATCAGCGGCGAGCAACCGGCGCTGGCCTTCAACTTCGCGGGCCAGCCTGCGCGCAACATGCCCCTCAAAATGAAAATGGCCTGAAGAGGCTCCCTTCAGGACTCGGAGGCCGATGGCAACACCTTTTCACGCATCCAGCGCTGCAAGTCGGCCCACATCTGCTGCATTTCGTTCTCCAGGGGGGTGCGCAAGGCATTGGGCAACTCGATGGTGACCACCGGCATCCCCCTGTGCACGCCACCGTAGTTACCCAGACTGCCCGGGAATATGCCCAGCTGATCCAGGTACAGCCGCCCCAGCTTGGGCGGCGGCTTGCCCGGCCCGTCGAAATCGAGCACGCCATAGGGCGCGTGGATGCTGACAATCAGGTCCGGACGGAACCGCTCCATTTCGTCATGCAGGTAGCGCGATTCGGGCTCTGACAGCGGTTTCGGTCCAGGCCAGCGGCGCGGGTCTTTGCGGGTGCGCTTTTCCCAGTAGACCTTGGCATCGCGCACCCAATTGGGTGTCGGAAAATTCCGGTTCAGGTCCACACCCCGCGCATTGACGCGCTTGGGCGGGCGGGCCATGAGGCCATCCGGGTTCAAGACCGGGATGAAGCGCCAATGCGCGTTTGCCGGCGTTTCGATGGCCTGCTGTATCCAGTGCAGGGCCAGCGATGCGGATGACAGCTCGTCCCCATGGATCGCTCCCACCACCAGCACACGCACCCTGGCATCGGGTGCCACCACGTCCCGGCTGAACAAGGTGCGCCCCTGATGAGACCGCCCCTCTGTGGGCAAGAGCCCCGCTGCCGCGCACAGCGACGGCTTCACGTTCGGCAGTCGGACACCCCAGTCCTTGCAAGGATCGGCCGGAAAGAGCACCACGCCTGCCGACGGACGCGGGGATGCGGCATCCCCCGTCAATGCCAACGGTGGCATCGGCTCGAATGGCAACGGGTTGACCACACCCGCCCCGACACCGACACCAGCAGCGCACACCATGCCACTGCAACCGCACCACAAGGCCGCACCACACACGACAGGAGACAGATCACGGAACGAGCGCCACATGCACCCATTCTAGGAAGCTGCCCCCTCCGGGCCCTGTCGCTGTCCGGAGCGGAATTAACAAAAACAATAGCTGTCATGCTTTTTATTGAAAGCGCTGAGCACCTATTTCGCTTATAAACGAGGCACTGCACCCTGTCACCAACGCCACCATCGCGCACAATCACAGGTTGCCCACCTTCACGGTTTTGCCATGTCCACCCCAACCCAACGCTCAGACCTGATTGACGCAGCCTCGTCCACCGCGCCAGTGGGGGAGCGCGACCTGCGCACGGCGCTGGGTCAGTTTGCAACCGGTGTGACCGTGGTCACCGCGCTCGGCCCATCGGGTGAACCTGTGGGGCTGACGGTCAGCTCCTTCAATTCCGTGTCGCTCGCGCCACCCCTGGTGCTGTGGAGCCTGGGTTGCCAATCGCGGGCACTCGATGCGTTCAGGGCTTGCAGCCACTACGCCATCAACGTGCTGGCAGCCAACCAACTGCCCTGGGCATTGCAGTTTGCCGCCCGTGACGTGGACCGGTTTGCAAGCGTCCGGTGGACCCCCGGTCTGGACGGCGTGCCCTTGCTGGAAGGCACGCTGGCCACGTTCGAATGCATCAACCGCAGTCAGTACCCGGCAGGCGACCACATCATTTTTGTGGGCGAGGTAAGGGCCTGCAGACACACGAACACGCTTGCCCCGCTGCTGTACCACCGGGGCAAGCTGCTCGACGACAGTCGGCTCGACACATGAGCGCAGCCTCCCCGCCGGTTGTGAAGCCCCGCCTGGACCGACTGGCCATCGGCTTGCTGGTGGCCTGCTGCGCGTTCTGGGGCCTGCAGCAAATTCTGATCAAGGCCACATTGGCCGAAGTGCCCACCTTGTGGCAGGGCACGCTGCGGACCGTCTGCGCCACGCTGTTGCTCTGGCTGTGGTGCCGTGGGCGTGGCATTGCTTTGTTCAACCGCGATGGCAGCCTGTTGCCCGGGCTGCTGGCCGGCTCGCTGTTTGCAGGCGAATTTGTGTGCATCTACATGGGCCTGCAGCACACCTCGGCTTCGCGGTTGACGGTGTTCCTGTACACCTCGCCGTTTGTGGTGGCCCTGCTGCTGCCGCGTTTTGTGCTGACCGAACGCCTGCGGGGTCTGCAATGGGTGGGGCTGAGCGTGGCGTTTGCAGCGGTGGGGCTGGCATTTTCAGAAGGCTTTTCGGCCACCGCCGGTAAACAGGGCCAACTGCTGGGCGATGCGCTGGGCCTGGCCGCAGGCGCGCTGTGGGGTCTGACGACATTGGCCCTGCGCACAACCGGCATGACACGGGTGACCGCCGAAAAAGCCCTGTTCTACCAACTGGGCGTGACCTCGCTGGTCATGCCGATCGCATCCCTCGCATCGGGTGACAGCTGGGGCCTGTCCTACCCGGCATGGGTCTGGGGATCGCTGGCACTGCAGTCATTTGTGGGAGCGTTTGCGAGTTACCTGACCTGGATGTGGATGCTGCGCCATTACCCGGCCACCCAAATGGCTTCCTTCACCTTCCTGACACCGCTGTTCGCGCTGGTCTTCGGTGTCATGCTGCTGGGCGAACCCCTGACCTGGCAGCTGGGCTTGGCCCTGGCAGGGGTGGCCGTGGGCATCGTGCTGGTCAACCGGAAACCCCGGGCAGCCTGACAAACGCCCATACCGCCGACGCATCGCGGCACGTCGCAACCCGACGTTCAGTCCATCGTGACCGCTGCCAGCGCAGGGTGAAGCTGGTCTTCCCACAGTTCGACCTCCGAGGCATCCACCTGCAGGAAAGCCAGGCAGGTGGCGCCGTGCTTTTGCCACTCCCGCGATTCAGGGGCCTGCTCGTGCCTTTGCACCAAGTGCTCGGCAATCAGGCCGATGGCCACCAGGCTGCGCACGCTCTGCGAGAACCCGTCTGAAGCCAGACAGCCGAAATCATGGTGCAGACGGATGGCCACGGCTGCGTCTGTCGGCAAGCGCCAGGTTTTGGCGACGATAGCCCCCACCACGGCATGGTCGGTGCGATGGTTGGCGTTTTCTGTCTGGACGAACGTGCGGTCCTTGCGCGCCAGCGCCTCGGTGATGGTGGAACCGTAACCCTTCACACCCTGCATCATCACCGGCATGCCCACATGGCAGAACAGCCCGAAGCTATAGGCCAGCCCCGCGTCCATAGAGTACAGCAGGCTACCGATGTGTTCGCAGGCAATGGCCCGGCGGGTGGAGCTTTCCCAGAAATGAGCCAGCATGGCCGACTGAGGCCGGATGGCCTGACGCGTCAGAAAACCGCTGAGCAACCGCACCGCAGGCTGCAGCCCGATCACCGTCATGGCCTGCCCCACCGTGTTCACACGGTGCTCCAGCGCATACAAGGGGCTGTTGGCCTGCCGGATGAGTGCTGCAGCCATGGCCACGTCGGCGCTGGCGATGCGGTCGATTTCCACCACATCCGGCTCTGCGGTGGCCGTTGCCTGCTGCAGGCGCACCAGCAAGTCCGGACACGGGGGAATGACAATGTCCCTGACCGGCCCGCTGCGCCGGGCATCGTCCAGTTCCTTTTGGATGCGGTCTGTGCTCATGCGAAAGAAGAGGCAATGATGTGTGAACAGGTCTGCCCATGATAAGCGCTGCACCAACGGAAACGCAGCGGAAACACCCCTACTTTCTCGCTGACCCACCCAAGCCGACACCGGGCTTGCCAATCGTTTCAACGCTTGTTTGACGCAGATCAGACTGCGCTGAACAGAACCCGCCACAATTCGAACCCTGTTTTCGCCTGATTGACAGCAGCAACCACTGTTGTCACGCTCCGCCCACCATGCGTGCCTTGCTCATCGACGACCACATGCTGTTTTCCCAGGGACTGAGGTTCCTGCTGGAAGACTTGCACCCCACGCTGCAATGCGACAGCGCCACCTCCATTGCCGAGGCGTTGACCCGGACCGGGCCTTACGACCTGATCCTGCTTGACTACCGCCTGCCCGACAGCCAGGGCTCTGACGGGCTGGTGCGTGTGCTCGGTGCGCACCCCGACTCGCCAGTCATGATGCTCTCGGGCGACGCTCAACCTGAACTGGTCAATGAATTGGTCGAGCTGGGTGCTGCCGGTTTCGTGTCTAAATCCGCCGACACCGAAACATTGCTGGGCGCCTTACGCACCATACTGGCAGGCGGGGTGTACCTGCCACCGCATGCGGTGGCGCTGCGTGAGCCACAGACACAGCTGGCCGCCACGTCATCGGCTGTGGCCAGCCTGTCGCCGCGCCAACTCGACTGCCTGCTCAAGCTGGCACAGGGCAAACCCAACAAGACCATCGCCCGCGAGCTGGACCTGGCCGAAAGCACGGTCAAAACCCACGTCACAGCGGTGTTCGCAGCGTTGGGTGTCAACTCGCGGGCCGAAGCCGTGTTCAAGGCGGCCTCTCTGGGCCTGTTGCCCAGCAACCACACCTGAACACAGCTACCCCGGCCATTGGCCAGCAGCGCCGAACCGCTCATCCGCCAGGCGCACCCGCATGCGGGTGGCGCGAACGGGCGTATGCCCCGTACCACGCGAGGCAGTCAGGGTTGGCCATGGCATCGCGGTTGACTACCTTGCTCAGGTCCTGGCCCAGCAGCAGCTTCTTGATGGGCAGTTCCTGCTTCTTGCCGGAAAGGGTGCGGGGAATGTCGGGTGCGGCCACGATGTCGTCAGGCACAAAACGCGGTGACAAGGCCTGGCGGATGGCCGCACGGATGCGCTCGACGAGTGGCTCATCCAGCATCAGCCCGGGGCGCAGCGTCACGAACAGGGGCATGAAGCTCTCGCGGCCCAGATACTCCAGGTCCACCACCAGGCTGTCGAGCACTTCGGGCAAGGCCTCGACGGCGTTGTAGATCTCGCTGGTGCCCATGCGCAGGCCATGGCGGTTGATGGTGGCGTCGCTGCGGCCATAGATGATGCAGCCCCCGTCGGCACCCACCTTCAGCCAGTCGCCGTGGCGCCAAACACCTGGGTAGGTATCAAAATAGCTCGACAGGTAGCGGGCATGGTTCTGGTCGCCCCAGAAGTACAGCGGCATGGACGGAATGGGCTGCGTGCACACCAGTTCACCCACTTCGCCCACGACGGCCTTGCCCTCTTCGTTCCACGCCTCGACAGCGCAGCCCAGCAGGCGGCACTGCATCTGTCCCGGCACCTGCGGCAGATCGCGGTTGCCGCCGATGAACGCCCCGCAGAAGTCGGTGCCACCGGAGATGTTGCACCACCAGATTTCAGGCGTGCCCAGGCGGCGGAACTGCTCGGTCCCCCAGTGCTGCACGTCTTCGGCCAGCGGCGAACCGGTGGCACCCAAGGCGCGGATGCGGCTCAGGTCGTGGCCCTGGGCTTGCAGGATCGGCAAATCCACCCCGGCCTTCATACAGTTGGCGTAGAACGCCGCACCGGCACCGAACCAGGTCACCCGATGGCGGGCGGCGAAGCGCCACAGCACCGTCCAGTCCGGGGACTCCTTGCTGCCACCGGGGCTGCCATCGAACAGCACCACCGTGGTGCCGCCGGCCAACCCGGCCAGCTGGGCATTCCACATCACCCAGCCGGTGGAGCTGTACCAGTGGAAGCGCTCGCCGAGGTTGTTGGCGTCGGCGCTGGCGCCAATGTCGTTGTGCAGGCACTTCAGTGCCAGCAGCGTCATCAGGATGCCGCCGTGCCCGTGCACGATGGGTTTGGGCAAGCCGGTGGTGCCGCTGGAATAGACGATCCACAACGGGTGGTCGAACGGCAACCAGTCTGGTTCGAAACCGTAGGTTTCAGCATCTTTTTTGCCGCTGGCGCTTGACCAGTCTACATAGTCAGCTACGCTTTGCTGTGCATGCGGGGTGCGCAACAGCACCAGGTGCCTGACGCTGGGCAGCGCGCCACGAAGACCCTCCACGGTGGCCGAACGGTCCAGCGCCTTGCCGGCGTAGTACACGCCGTCGGTGGCAATCAGCACCTTGGGTTCGATCTGGCGGAAACGGTCCAGCACGGCAGGGGTGCCCATGTCGGGGGCGCACACGCTCCAGATGGCACCGATGCTGGCACAGGCCAGGAACGCAACCATGGTTTCCGGCACGTTGGGCAGGTAGGCGGCCACGCGGTCTCCGCGCTGCACGCCCAGTTCACGCAGGGTCAGGGCCACCGACGCCACCTGACGGCGCAGCTCGGGCCAACTCAGCTCGCGTGCCTCGCCGCGCTCGTTGTCGCTCACGATGGCTGGCAGCCCGAGCGCATGGGCGGCATCGGCGTGGCGCAGGACCTGATGGGCGTAGTTCACCTGCGCACCGTTGAACCATTGCACATGCGGCATGGGGCCACCTTGCAATAAGGCCGTGTGCGGCGTCGGCGAATCCATCTCGAAGTGGTCCCAAATGCTTTGCCAAAACGCCGGCAGATCCGTGGTAGACCAGCGCCACAGGTCGTCGTAGCTGTCAAACACCAGGCCGCGGTGCTGGCGAAGCCAGTCCTGGTACAGACGCAGCCGGGGCACAAACGGGGGAACGGCACAGGACTGTTCCGGGGCAAGGGAAGAAGAGCCAGATGGGTGATGCATGGCGAGGCAGTGTGCCGCCCAGGCGGGCCCGGATGCAAGCGGGAGAACACCCGAAACCCGCCATCCGATCGCTCCGGGTGACGCGCAGATGACAGCAACAGACGGTGCACAAACTGTCTGGAGCCTGACAAGGCCTGTACCGCCGCTGCGGACAGGCGCAGAATGCGCCCCACCTTCACTTTCACGGAACTTGACCATGAGTTTTATGCAATGGACTGAAAAGCCCGACACCGCGCTGCAGGCTGGCGGTGTCATCGGCCCGGACGAACGGCTGCCCTGGGGAGCCACCACCGCCATGGGGGTGCAACACCTGATTGCCATGTTCGGTGCAACGGTGCTGGCCCCCATCCTGATGGGGTTCAACCCCAACGTGGCGGTGCTGATGAGCGGCGTGGGCACGCTGATCTTCTTCTTCATGACCGGCGGCAAGGTGCCCAGCTACCTGGGCTCCAGTTTTGCGTTCATCGGTGTCGTGATCGCGGCCACGGGTTATGCCGGGCCAGGGGCGAATGCCAACATCGGCGTGGCGCTGGGCGGCATCATCGCGTGCGGACTGGTCTACACGCTCATCGGTGCCGTGGTACATGCCACAGGCACCGGTTGGATCGAACGCTTCATGCCACCGGTGGTCACCGGTTCGGTGGTCGCGGTCATCGGGCTGAACCTGGCACACATCCCCATCAAGAACATGGCACCCACCGGGTTCGATGCCTGGATGCAGGCCATCACCTTCGTGTGCGTGGGTCTGGTGGCCGTCTTCACCAAGGGCATGGTGCAGCGGTTGCTGATTCTGATGGGCCTGATCGTGGCCAGCGTCATCTACGCGGTGCTGACCAACGGCATGGGGCTGGGCAAGCCGCTGGACCTGTCGGGCGTGGCCAATGCCGCCTGGTTCGGCCTGCCCAGTTTCAGCAGCCCCGTGTTCAGTGCCAACGCCATGCTGCTGATCGCGCCGGTGGCCATTATCCTGGTGGCCGAGAACCTGGGCCACATCAAGGCCGTGACCGCCATGACCGGCAAAGACCTGGACCAGTACATGGGCCGGGCCTTCATGGGCGACGGCGTGGCCACCATGGTCAGCGGCGGCGTGGGCGGCACCGGCGTGACCACCTATGCCGAGAACATCGGCGTGATGGCCGCCACCAAAATCTACAGCACGGCTGTGTTCCTGGTGGCAGCGTGCATGGCCATTCTGCTGGGCTTCAGCCCCAAATTCGGCGCGCTGATCCAGGCCATTCCGCTGGCCGTCATGGGCGGCGTCAGCATCGTGGTGTTCGGCCTGATTGCGGTGGCCGGCGCCAAAATCTGGGTGGACAACAAGGTTGACTTCAGCGACAACAAAAACCTGCTGGTCGCGGCCATCACCCTGGTGCTGGGCACGGGCGAATTCACACTGAAATTTGGCGACTTTGCCCTGGGCGGCATCGGTACTGCCACGTTCGGCGCCATCGGGCTGTATGCACTGCTGAACCGCAAGGCGGGTTGATTCACCCAAACTATCCATAGCATTCTGACCATGCCCATCGGGCGGTGGGCATGATTTTTTATTTGAAATGACATGAGCACATCCACCATCTGGCAAAAGCCCATCGACCTGGCCACGATTGCTGCCACCGGGGCTGGTACGGCCGTCGAGCACCTGGGCATCGAGGTGCATACCATTCTGGACGACGGGCTGGTGGCGCGCATGCCGGTCGATGCTCGCACCCGCCAGCCCATGGGCCTGTTGCACGGTGGCGTGAGCGTGGTGCTGGCCGAAACGCTGGGCTCGCTCGGTGCCTACTTTGCGTCGCCACCCGGCCACGTCACGGTCGGGCTGGACATCAACGCCAACCACCTCCGCGCTGTGCGCTCAGGTTGGGTCACTGGCACGGCCAAACCGGTTCACCTGGGACGAACCACACACGTTTGGGCGATTGAAATTGCCAATGAAGCGGGCCAACTGGTCTGCGTCTCACGCATCACCATGGCCATCCTGACGCAGCCACCCGGACAGTCGGGCCAGCAGGACTGAAGAAAACCGGGCTTGGGCAGGCGTGGTCAACACGCGCCTATGGCCATGTCCATGCGCCGTCGGGTTTCCCGGATCAGGTAGTCCATGAACACCTGCGTGCGACGGGGCACAAAGCGGCGGCTGGGCAGCGCCGCAAACAAAGTGAACCGCCCGGTGATCCAATCTGGCAACACCCGGATCAGCGTCTGGCTGCACAGGTGCGGAATAGCCAGCTCAACTGGCAGCGACGTGATGCCCACCCCGTCCAGCGCGGCTCGCAGCAGGGTGTCGGTGTGGTTGGCCCACAGCACGGGCCGGATGCTGGTCTCCACCGCCTCTTGCCCCCCAGCCGCGCCCTTGTCGCCTTCAGACCGGTACAGCTTCCAGCCTTGAGGCCGGGCACCGCCGATGTGCAGGCGCGCGCCCTCGTGGGCCGCCAGATCAGCTGGTTCGTTTGGCACCCCCATTCGCTGCAGATAGGCTGGCGCGGCCACCAGAATGCCAAACGACTCCAGCACCGGGCGGGCCACCACGTTGCCGTTGAAGTCAGACGGTGCGCCCATCAGGGTGATGTCGAACTGCTCGACCGTGGGGTTGGCCGGCGCATCCACATCGATGTCGAGCACGACGTTGGGGTACTCGGTGCGGAAACCCGCGATCAGCGGTGCCAGCACGTGCACAGCCAGCACCGGCGGCGCATGCACCCGCAACGTGCCCTGTATTTCGTCAGTCTGTGCGCTGGCCACCGCGTGGGCCTCGTCAATCGCGTCGAGGATGGGGTTCACCTTGTCCAGGTACACACGCCCGGCCTCGGTGAGCACCATGCGGCGCGTGGTGCGCTGGATGAGCCGCGTGCCCAGGTGCTCCTCCAGGTCCACCACCAGCCGGGTCACGACCGTGGCCGACAGGTCCAGCTTGCGTGCCGCACCCGAGAAACTGCCTTCGGTGGCCACCTGTTGAAACACACGCATGGAAAGCAATCGGTCCATAGGGGGTGCAGGCGCCGTTTCAAGGGCCTATTTGTTGCGTTATTGGAAAAAATGAATCAAATATTTTGATATTTTTCTTTTGATTTAGCAAGAGTACAGTTCACCCCATCGATGAGCCAGACACACACACGACTCACCGAGGCGGGAACCAGACGGGCCAACAGGTGGCCCGCCCAGCCCGAAACGTCAAACTGAACCGAAAGGACTTGCATCATGAACCGTTCCATCCTCAACGCCACTTTTGTTGCCGCCTCCCTCCTGGCAGCAGCCTCCGCACAAGCCGCCGGTTTCCCAGCCAGCGGTGAATTCTCTGCCGCTGACGAGGTGCGCGCCACTGCCACCGTGACCAGCATCCGCAGCGATGTGCGCGACGCCACCCGTGCCGAACGCGCTGCATCGCTGCAGGTGAACGGTGAAACCGGCCAGGCGTTTGCCAACGCACCGTCGGCCGACACCCGCGCCGATGTGCGCAAGGCCGGTAACGAAGCCCTGCGCGCCCACAAGATTGCCGCTGGCGAAGCGTCCATCTGATTCCGCTGCGGCAACACGCCCGACCGGGTGGTTGGCCGCCCGCCCTGACGACACCATGGGTGACATGATCACCCCAACAGCCCCCTCGCCGATTCGGCCTGGGGGTTTTTCACGTGCGACAGGCTGCTGGCTACGAGCTTTGAGGTCGGGAGGGAGCGTGCGTCAACCCTCGACCACGCAATGCCCCATGCCCTGTGCAAGGCCCCGGAAATCGCTGGTCCAGCCGGGGCGGGCCAGGTCAAGTTCAATGCGTTCGTTGTCCAGCGCGGTGCGGATCACCGGGCCCTGGCGCATGAAGGTGTAAACCGGCACCCCGTCGATGCGAATCGCCTGCAGGGCTTTGCCACTGTCCACCAGCACCACCTCGCGCAACCAGGCACTGCCGGCCGGTTGGTACACCACGTTGCACAGCAGTCGGGTTTCACGTGGCGGCTTGGCCGCCGGTGCTTTCTGGTGGGTGGATGCGGCGGGTGGCACCGGGTTGGCCCAGACAAGCCCTGCCATGCCGCAATAAACGATAGCAACCATCGCTCCAAAATCAAGCGATAGAGGCCGAAAAGGCATCAAATTTCCTTCGCTTGCGCCATGCGTTCGCTTTTCCAGTACACGTCGTCGCCGGTGGTGCCGTCGGTGCGGTAACGGTTGAGCGTGCGGGCCAGCACAAACATCAGGTCGCTCAGGCGGTTGAGGTACTGGCGGGGGGTGTCGTTCAGCGCTTCCTCGTTGCCCAGTGCCACCACGGCGCGCTCGGCCCGGCGCGCCACGGTGCGGCACACATGGGCCTGCGACGCCGCGCGGGTGCCTGCCGGCAGGATGAATTCCTGCAGACGGGGCAAGGGTTCGTTGAAGTCGGCCAGGGCTTCGTCCAGCGCCAGCACCGCCTCGGGCTTGAGCAGTTCGAAACCCGGGATGCTCAGCTCGCCACCCAGGTTGAACAACTGGTGCTGGATTTCCACCAGCACATCGCGCACAGGCTGCGGCATGTCTTCACACAGCAGCACGCCGATGTGGCTGTTGAGCTCATCGACATCGCCCATGGCGTGAACACGCAGGCTGTTTTTGCTGACGCGCAGGTTGTTGCCCAGGCCGGTGGTGCCGGCGTCACCCGTGCGGGTGGCGATTTGTGTGAGTCGGTTGCCCATGTGCTGCGGTCTCGAATGTTGCTGAAAAAAAGAGGCTGGCGGGCCAGCCCGGTGACCCGTATGTCAACCGGTGGCACCGTCTGCAGACAGAGCAGCCAGCGTACCGTCCCCGCCACCGGGTTGACGCGGCAGCCAGACGGTCAGCGTGGTGAGGTTGTCCTGGTCGCTGGTGCTCATCTTGATTTTGCCGCCTTGCGCCTTGGCCAGCATGCGGGCGGAATACGTCCCCACACCGGTGCCGCCCTTTTTGCCGTGGGTGACGAACTTGTCGAAAAACGTCTGGCGAATTTCCAGCGGAACCGTGCCCTTGTTTTCCACGGTGACGCGCAGGGGCTGGTCGACCAGCGCCGTGTCGCGCAGCGTGATGGTCACTTTGGAGCGCGCAGGTGCGGCCTCACAGGCATTCTTGATCAGGTTGCTGAACAGCGAGTGGCACAGGGTTTCATCGCCCAAGGCCAGCGGCAGCGGTTGACCCACCGACACATCGGTGTCGACCACCACGCCCACTTCCTTGTGCGCAAACGCCGCGCGGGACATTTCGGCCAGGCTGCGCAGCAAATCGCCGATGGCCACAGGTTGCGGCGCAAGCTTGTAGCGGCCGGTTTCGATCTTGTACATCTCGCCGGCCATGTTGACGGACGTCAGGGCGTGGCTGGCGGTTTCGCGCACCAGGCTGAGTTTGCCCTGGAACTGCGCGGGCATGGCATCGTCATCGGCCAGCTCCGTCACCATGCCCACGATGCCACTGAGCGAGCCCTTCAGGTCGTGTCGGGTCATGTTTTCGACCTGTTCACGCAGTCGGGCGTTTTCGATCATGGTGTCGTATTCGGACTGCAGCTGCTTGCGCAGTTCGACAAACCGCAAAAAATTGCGCACGCGCTGGCGCAGTTCGCGCGGCGGGGTGTTTTTGGTCACGAAATCGACCGCACCCAACTCCATGCCTTTGCGACGGGCCTCGTCACTGGTGTCGGCGGTGACAAAAATGACCGGGATGTCGGCGGCCAACGGAAGCTCGCGCATCTGGCGCACCGTCTCGAAACCATCCATCTCGGGCATCTGCACGTCGATCAGCACCAGGTCGGGCATGCTGCCCACCCGGCAATGCGCCAGCGCGGCCGACCCCCGGTTGGCGGTCAGCACCTCGTAGTCGTCGCGGAACAGCCGGTCAAGCACCGACAGGCTGGTGGCGTTGTCGTCCACCACCAGCACCCTCGCCGGGGGGGCCAGGGTGGGCGAATCGAGCTGGTCATCGCCATGCGGACCGGTATCCGTGCGGCGCTGAACCAATGTTTTGTTGTTTGAACGCGCGGCAGGCGAGAGTATCCGCTCCAGCCGGTCACGCAATTGCCCCGCGTTGTACGGCTTGACCAGCAAACCGTTCACGCCAGAAGTGATCACGTCCTGTATGCGTCCGCGCTCGGTCTCGGACGTGATCATGAGAATGGGAATGTGCGCCAGCTTGCTGTCTGCGCGCACGGCACGCAACAGCTCGACGCCGTTCATGACAGGCATGTTCCAGTCGGACAGCACCGCATCTATCCGCTGTGCCTGCAACAGCTTCAGGGCATCGGCCCCGTTCTTGGCGCTGATGACTTTGGCAAAGCCCATGGCGCGCAACTGGCCCGCCGTGACCGAACGCATGAGATCCTGGTCATCGACGATCAAGGCATGAAAGCGGTCAAACATGTGGCGTGGAGCGAGTTGGCCAAGTCGGCGGGATAATGGATTTTGATTATCGTGTTTTCAAACGAGGTTGCCCATGAATGCCCCAGACCCACAAGCCGCCTGGCTGCCCGACACACCCCGCCGCGAGGTGCCTGAGGCGCTCATCAAGGCCCTGAAAACACGCTTCGCCTCCCAATGCTCCACCGCGCTGGCCGTGCGCGAACAGCACGGGCGGGACGAATCTGCGTTCACCCACGTGCCCCCTCCTGCCGCCGTGGTGTTTGCCGAAAGCACGGCAGATGTGGCTGACGCCGTCAAACTGGCTGCGGCCCACAAGGTGCCGGTGATTCCGTTCGGCACTGGGTCGTCACTGGAAGGGCATCTGCTGGCAGTGCAGGGCGGCATCAGCATCGACGTGGCCCGCATGAATCGGGTGCTGAGCGTCAATGCCGAAGATCTGACCGTGACGGTGCAGCCTGGCGTGACACGCAAGGCCGTGAACGAAGCCGTGAAAACCGATGGCCTGTTCTTCCCCATCGACCCCGGGGCCGATGCGTCCATCGGCGGCATGGCGGCCACCCGGGCCAGCGGCACCAACGCCGTGCGCTACGGCACCATGCGCGAGAACGTGCTGGCGCTGGAGGTGGTGACGGCGCAGGGCAACGTGATCCGCACCGGTACCCGCGCCAAGAAAAGCAGCGCGGGCTACGACCTGACCCGGCTGATGGTGGGCAGCGAGGGCACGCTGGGCATCATCACCGAGGTCACGCTCAAGCTCTACCCGCTGCCCGAGGCCATCTCGGCGGCCACCTGCCAGTTTCCCAGCATCGAAGCGGCCGTGCGCACCACCATTCAGATCATCCAGATGGGCATCCCGATTGCCCGCTGTGAACTGATCGACGCGGCCACGGTGCGTGCGGTGAATGCCCACAGCAAACTCGGCCTGCGCGAGGCACCGATGCTGCTGATGGAGTTCCACGGTTCACCGACTGGTGTGCACGAGCAAGCCGAGCTGGTGCAGGACATTGCTGCCGAGTTCGGCGGCGAATCGTTCGAATGGGCCACCGCCCCGGAAGACCGCACCCGGCTGTGGACCGCCAGGCACAACGCCTACTTTGCCGCCGTGCAAAGCGTGCCGGGCTGCCGCTGCATCACCACCGACGCCTGCGTACCCATCAGCCGCCTGGCCGACGCGGTGCTGACGGCCGTGGCCGAAGCCGATGCCGCCGGGCTGCCCTACTTCCTGGTGGGCCACGTGGGTGACGGCAACTTCCACATGGGCTACCTGATCGACCCCGACAACGCCGACGAACGCGCCCGCGCCGAGCACCTGAATCACCAGCTGGTGGCCCGCGCCCTGGCCATGGGCGGCACCTGCACCGGCGAGCATGGTGTGGGCCTGCACAAAATGGGCTTTCTGGTGGACGAGGCGGGCGAAGCCAGCGTGGCCATGATGCGCGCCGTGAAGCACGCGCTGGACCCGGACAACATCCTGAATCCGGGGAAAATCTTCAGCCTGTGAAGCTGGCAGCTCCAGAATTTGAGTAAAAATGCCTGCTTGCGCTTGCCTGCATTGAACAGTCAGCTATATTTTCAGGCATCCGGTTGCTGGTACAACCACACGGTCCGCCCATCCGGACATGACCAGGAAACGGTGGGCGACACGTCGGGCACCGCAAACTCCAGGCTGGCCAGCCAAGCCCCGGGCTGAAGTTCGGCCCGCGCCTTGGCCCAGGCGCGGGGCATGGTCTCCGGTCGCTGAAACAGGTAAACCATGTCGTAACGAGACCAGTCGTGTGCCCACATGTCTCCCTGGCGCACATGGGCATGGCGGGCGCGCAAGCCGCACACCACGCGCAACGGCCAACTGTGCTCCACCCCGTGCAAATGCACTTCGGGGTAGGCGCGCTCCAGCGCCAGCAAACCGTCACCCACGCCACACCCGACATCCAGCACATGCCCGGCCAACGGCAGCGGCACCTGCTCACCCAAGCCATCGAGCGCATCTCGCGGCGTGGGGAACAGCGGCGCGTCTTTCCAGGTAGCAGGCGGGTACAGCGCCAGCGCCAACGCCAGGGGCACGAGCCAGCCCCAAGCGGGCATGCCTGCCAACACAGACGTGCCAGCCGCACCCGTCATCAACCACCAGGACAGCGGGAAACCCAAGGCCATGACCGCACGCCGCACAAGGGTGGTGGCCCACGCACTGCCCACCACCCCCACCGCGACCCCCAGCAACCAGGCCGGATGCAAGGGCAGCTGCAGCAGCCGGCTGCCCACAAACGCACCCCATGCCAGCATCCAGACCCACAGGGCTGAGAGCGGCCATCGCATGACAAGAGGACGGAAGCGGGTCATGTGCAAAAGTGTAGCGGTTGACAAAATGGTGAACTGAATGCCACGTACACAGTCACAAACCTGTCGCACAATCCATTCCAGATGCCCACGCCTCACCGAAAAAGGAGCCACCACATGCCCGTCGAAACGCCTGTACACCTCCGAACATTGAAGGCGCTTTTCAGCGCAACACTGCTTGCCAGTGCAATGGCAGCATGTGGCGGCGGGGGCTCGGCCGCGCCAGCGCCAGCACCAGCACCAGCACCAGCACCAGCACCAGCACCAGCACCAGCACCAGCACCAGCACCAGCACCAGCACCCGTCTCGTCTTTCCCTCTCAATGAGCGCCCTGGCGCCTTTGCCCAGGCGCTCAACAAGCCCAAACGCCTGCTCATTGGCTTGGGCGATACCGCTCTGTCAGACATCCAGGCCCAAAACCTGCAAATCGACATCAAAGACCACTACCTGACCAACGTCAACGTCGATGGCCAGTACTCCTGGGACCGCTGGGGCGCTGGTGGTGGCGTTTACGTGACCGAAGCTGCACGCGATTCCGATGCTGTGGGCGCCATCCCCATGTACACGCTGTACCAGATGGCCACCTGGGGCGACGGCAACATCTTTGGGCTAGGCCACGCACGCTTCATGACACCCTACTGGGACAACGTGCGGCTGATGTTCCAGAAAATCAAAGCCTATGGCAAGCCGGTGCTGGTGAACTTCGAGCCTGATCTGTGGGGCTATGCGCAGCAGGACCGGCTGATTTCCGGCAGCACCGATGCCACGCGGCAACCAGCACTGGTCAAGTCTGTCAACCCGGACTGTGCCCACCTGACCGACACCGTGGCGGGCATGGGCCAGTGCCTGGTACACATGGCGCGCACCCAGGCTCCCAACGCTTATGTGGGGTTCCCCCCGGCCGGTTGGCCCGGACTGGACACTGACAAGGAAATCGCCTTCCTGAAACAGGTCGGGGCAGACAAAGCCGACTTTGTGGTCATACAAACCCTGGACCGCGATGCGGGCTGCTTTGAAGCCAACTTCACCGCCGAAGATGCGCTGTGCAACCGTGCCAGCAGCACCCCTTACCTGTGGGATGCCAGCAACCGGACTTCACCCACATTCACCGAGCACTTTGCCACCGCGCGCCGCTTTCATGAAGGTCTGGGCCTGCCGCTCGTCTGGTGGCAAACCCCGCAGGGTGTGCCATCAGACACCCCTGGCGGTGTGAAAGGTGCCTTCCGCGACAACCGAACCCAGTACTTCCTGACCCGCGCCAACGAACTGGTGGCTGCTGGTGGCATGGCTGCCGTGTTCAGCCCGGGCCACTTCACCCAAACCAACATCACGACCGACGGTGGTCAGTTCCAACGGCTGTCGAGGCAGTACCTGGCCGCGCCAGCTGTGTTGCCTTGACGGGTTGCCAGCGCGGAGGCAGGCCCGTCAGTGATGCCCCCGCAACCGCTCGATCAACCCATTCAGCTCTTCGAGCGAGCCGAACCCGATGGCCAGTTCACCGACATCCTCCACGCGCCCGTGGCGCTTCACGCGCTTTTTCACACGCACTTCGACGCTGGCCATCAGCAGGTCGGCCAGTTCGTCCTCCACGCGCTTGATGTCGCGCGACTTTTCTTTCTTCGGCTTTTGCGGTGTCAGCGCGAACTCAGCTGCCAGCTTTTTCACCAGGCTTTCCGCCTCGCGCACCGACAGCTTTTTGGCCGCCACCTGATTGGCAGCCGTGATCTGCGTGGCGCGGTCCAGGCTGAGGAGCGCGCGTGCGTGGCCCATGTCAATGTCGCCGGCCATCAGCATGGTCTGCACCGGCTCGGCCAGGTTCAACAGACGCAGCAGGTTGCTGCCCGCACTGCGCGAACGGCCCACCGCCTGGGCGGCCTGTTCGTGCGTGAGTCCAAATTCGCGGATCAGCCGCTGCAGGCCCTGGGCCTCTTCCAGCGGGTTGAGGTCTTCGCGCTGGATGTTCTCGATGAGCGCCATCGCGGCAGCGGCCTCGTTGGGCACGTCACGCACCAGCACAGGCACGCTGTCAAGGCCCGCCAGCCGGGCAGCCCGGAAGCGCCGTTCACCCGCGATGATTTCGTACACCGCGCGGGCACCCCGCTCCACGGCCGGCAACCCTTGCGCGGCCACAAACGCCTGCATGCGCTGAAGGCCGTCCCCTTCGTCCAGGCGACGGACGAGGATGGGCTGCATGATGCCCTGCGCCTTGATGCTCTCGGCCAGCTCGTACAGCGCGCCCTCGTCCATCCGGGTGCGCGGCTGGTAGGTGCCTGGCACCAGGTCGCCCAACGCCAGGGTGCCGGGTTGGTCGGCCACTTCGGTTTGCGCGGCGTCCTGCGCGTCGGTCAGTTTGGGTCCCAACAGGGCTTCAAGGCCGCGGCCGAGGCCTTTGGGTTTGGAGGTTGCCATGTGCGTGTGCCTTCGAATGTGTAGGGTGGAATGCGAGGGTGTGGGCTGCGACTGACGGCTGGCTCAGTCCAGCGGTTGGGGTCGCGCGGTCGTCAGCAAGGCTTGCAGCAGTGCCAGCCCCAAGGGCCAGTCACCCAGCCCAGAGTCGGCATTGATGTGCCCTGCCTGGCCCAGGTCCTGAAAGTGGCTGCCCCAGGCTGTGGCGAACGATTGCGCCCGCTCAAAGGTGCAATAGGGGTCGTCATGACTGCCCACCAGGGTGCTGGCAAACGGCAATGGTTGCAGTGCAATCGGTTGCCAGGTGGGCAGTTGCTCCCGCAGGCCTGGGGCCTCCACATCGCCGGGAGCCACCAGCAAGGCGGCTCGCACGCGATGCGTCTGCTGGCTGATGCTGGCCCAGGCGGCGGTCTGGATGCAGCCCAGGCTGTGCGCCACCAGCACCACCGGCCGGGTGCTGGCCAGCACCGCCTCTTCCAACTGGATGAGCCAGTCGCCACGCAACGGGCGCATCCAGTCGTGCTGCTCCACGCGCCGGAAACCGTGCAGCGCTTCCCACCGGCTTTGCCAGTGCGCCGGGCCGCTGCTTTGCCAGCCGGGCAGCACTTTCACGTCGTAGCCTGCGAAAACATCAGCATTCATAGCAATATTTGTCCGTCCGTAAAGCGGCAGAGCCATTTTTTTATTCAGAAACGGTGACCACTTGACGAACCTGGTGCATCACGCGACTGTTTCACCGTCCCCACCGTGTCAGGCACCCCCGCTGCGGTTCACCATCTCCTGGGCAAACTCCACGAACGCCTGGCTGCCTTTGGCGGACGGATCGAACACCACACCGGGCAGTCCGTAGCTGGGCGCTTCTGCCAGGCGGACGTTGCGGGGAATGACGGTGTTGAACACCTTGTCGCCGAAATGGCCCTTGAGCTGCTCGCTCACCTGCTGCTGCAAGGTGATGCGCGGGTCGAACATCACCCGCAGCAAGCCGATGAGCTTCAGATCGCGGTTCAGGTTGGCGTGCACCTGCTTGATGGTGTTGACCAGGTCGGTCAACCCTTCCAGGGCAAAGTACTCGCACTGCATGGGCACGATGACACCGTGTGCGCTGCACAGGCCATTGAGCGTGAGCAGACTCAACGAGGGCGGGCAGTCGATCAGCACAAAGTCGTAGTCGGCCTCCACCTCGGCCAGGGCCAGCTTCAGACGTTTTTCTCGGCGTTCGACATCCACCAGCTCGACTTCGGCGCCTGCCAGCTCCCGGTTGGCCCCCAGCACATCGTAGGCGCAACCGGATGCAACAAGCTTCTCGGCCCTCACCTTGGCATCGCGCACCGTAGCCGATTCCAGCAGCACGTCGTACACCGAATGGGCCAACTGGCGCTTGTCCACCCCCGAGCCCATGGTGGCATTGCCTTGAGGGTCCAGGTCCACCATCAGCACACGCTGACCGATTTTGGCCAGACCGGCAGCCAGGTTGACCGTGGTGGTGGTCTTGCCCACCCCGCCTTTTTGATTGGCAACACAATAGATTCTGGCCATGTCGGTTGGGCGCTTTCAGGCGAAGGAGATCGAGACAGTGAGGTACGGTACAGCGCTTATTTGTTGAGCACCAGCTTCAGGCCGAAGCCTACCAGGCACAGGCCGGCCAGTTTCTGCAGCCCCTGTGTGAGGCGGGCATTTGCGCGCAGCCGCTCCGCCAGATGGTAGGTCAGCAGCGTGACGATCAGGCCGTAGACGAACGTGAGTGCAGCAATCGTTGCCGCCATGGCACCGAACGTCAGCAGCCCCATGTGCGTCTTCGGATCGACAAAGAGCGGGAAGAACGCCATGTAGAACACGATGGCCTTGGGGTTGAGCAAGGTGATGGCCAGCGCCTGGCGGAAGAATTCACGCGAACGGATGGTCAGCCCCGGCGCATCGCCCGGCTTGGCCATCAGCATACGCCAACCCAGCCAGGCCAGATAGGCCGCACCCAACCACTGCACCACCTGGAAAGCCGCCGGGTAGGTAGCCAGCACCGCAGCCACACCGGCGACCGCCATCCACATCAGCACCTGGTCACCGGCAATCACGCCCATGGTGGCCGCGAGACCACCACGCACCCCACCCTTGCTAGTGGAGGTGATCAGGGCCAGGTTGCCCGGACCGGGTATGGCCAGGAACAACACGATCGCAGCCGCGAACGCCGGGTAATCTGCAATGCCGAACATGAATGTGCCGATCTCAGGACAGGAAACGAGACCCCGGAGTTTACGGGAGTGGCAACGCTGGAATCGTCGTTGCAATATGCGTCAGTCACCAGCCTGCTGCAATCTGCCAGTCTCAATCCGGTTGACTCAATCCACCTGCCTCGTCCCGTCCAAGCGCCAGGCAAAAGCCCGCTCACGGCAACAGGTCAGACCTGTGGCCGCATCCACACCATGCAGCGCTCGGCATCCAGCCCGGGCACCTGCAACTGTTCCACGTGAAACACCGACACATCGGCAGACAGTTCCGCCAGTTCCTGCGCCGGGTGCTTGCCCTTCATGGCCATCCACACGCCACCGGGTTCCAATGCCGGGCGGGACCAGGTAGTGAAGTCCCGCAGCGACGCAAATGCACGCGACGTGACCACATCAAAACCACCTTGCACCGTTTCAACCCGCGCATGCAAGCCTTTCAGGTTGGGCAAACGCAAGGCTGCTGCCACCTGCTGGATGAATGCCGCTTTTTTGTTGACGGTGTCCACGCAAGTCACCGACACATCCGGCAGGCAAATGGCCAACACCACGCCCGGCAACCCACCACCGGAACCCACATCCAGCACACGCGGGTCAGTCAGTGGAACAGGCTCGCCGCCTGCTAATGCTGCCGCCTGGCGGGCAGCCAGGTGGCGGCGCAAGGGAGCCACCGCAGACAGGCTGTCGATCAGGTGGTGCGTCAGCATCTCGGACGGGTCACGCAACGCCGTCAGGTTGTACACCCGGTTCCATTTCTGCAACCACCCCATGTAAGCCAACAACACATCCAACTGTTGTGTCGTCAACGCCAAACCCAATGCCTCAGCGGCATCAGCCAGTTGCTGACGTTGCGCCGCCAACTCCACGCCGGACTCTACCGCCATCAGACACCACCCGCTTCGGTCGGCTGAGCCACAAAGTCTTTGAACCCACCTTTTTTGAGGTGGATCATCAACAACGAAATCGTCGCAGGGGTGATGCCCGTCATGCGCGACGCGATGCCCAGCGTCTCGGGCCGGTGCTTGGCCAGACGTTGCCTCGCCTCGAAACTCAGCGACGTGACCTGCATGTAGTCCAGATCGGCTGGCAGCTTCAGGTGTTCGTAGTGGGCTGCGCGACGCACGTCATCTTTCTGCCGCTCGATGTAGCCAGCGTATTTGGCCGCAATCTGCACCTGCTCGACCACCTGATCGCGCAGCAACTCACAGTCCTCGCCCAGTGTTTCACGTGAAACAACCGTGGCCGCACCGTACTTGCCCTCATCCATGCCCATCAGCCCGCCGTAGTCCACATCCGGCCTGCGCAGCAAGTCAAACAGGTTGTACTCGCGCTCAATGGCCTTGCCCAACACCCGCTCAGCCTCTGGCTGCGGCAAGTTGCGCGGGTTGACCCAGGTGGACTTGAGGCGCTCTGTTTCACGTGAAACAGCATCGCGTTTCTTGCAGAACAGCGACCAGCGCACGTCGTCCACCAGACCCAATTGGCGGCCCACTTCAGTCAGGCGCATATCCGCGTTGTCTTCGCGCAGTTGAAGGCGGAACTCCGCCCGGCTGGTGAACATGCGGTACGGCTCGGTGACACCCTTGGTGATGAGGTCATCCACCAGCACCCCCAGGTAGGCCTGGTCGCGGCTGGGCAGCCACGCCCCACCGCCGTAGGTGATGGCACCTGCCGCGCTGGCAGCGTCGTTGCCACCGCCCAGCTCACGCGCCTGCAACGCAGCGTTCAAACCGGCAAACAAGCCCTGGGCGGCGGCCTCTTCGTAACCCGTGGTGCCATTGATCTGACCGGCAAAAAACAGGCCACCAATCTGCTTGGTTTCGAAGCTGCTTTTCAGCGAACGGGGGTCGAAATAGTCGTACTCGATGGCATAACCCGGGCGCAGGATGTGCGCATTCTCCAGCCCCGGCATGCTGCGCACCAGTTCGTACTGAATGTCGAATGGCAAGCTGGTGGAAATACCGTTGGGGTAGAACTCGTGCGTGGTCAACCCCTCTGGCTCCAGAAAAATCTGGTGACTGTCCTTGTCGGCAAAACGGTTGATTTTGTCTTCCACGCTGGGGCAATAGCGCGGCCCCACCCCTTCGATCTTGCCGGTGAACATGGGGCTGCGGTCGAAGCCACTGCGGATGATGTCGTGTGTCCGTTCGTTGGTGTGGGTGATCCAGCATGGCATCTGGCGCGGGTGCATGTCAGCCCGGCCCATGAAGCTGAACACCGGCACCGGCTTGTCTTCGGTGCCGGAGCCGGGCATGCCATCGCCGGGCTGCTCGGTGCATTTTGAAAAGTCGATGCTGCGCCCGTCGATGCGCGGGGGTGTGCCGGTTTTCAATCGGTCCTGCGGCAGCTTCAACTCTTTCAGGCGGCCAGACAGGCTCACCGCCGGTGGGTCGCCCGCCCGGCCTGCGGCGTAGTTGTTCAGGCCCACGTGGATCTTGCCGTCCAGAAACGTGCCCGCCGTCAGCACCACGGTGCGCGCCCTGAACCGGATGCCCACCTGTGTCACCGCGCCCACCACCCGGTCGGTATTGCCATCGCTTTCCACCATCAGGTCATCCACCGCCTGCTGGAACAGCCACAGGTTGGGCTGGTTCTCCAGCCGCTGGCGAATCGCTGCCTTGTACAGGATGCGGTCAGCCTGTGCCCGCGTGGCACGCACGGCCGGGCCTTTGCTGCTGTTGAGGATGCGGAACTGGATGCCACCTTCATCGGTGGCAATGCCCATGGCTCCACCCAGCGCATCCACCTCTTTCACCAAATGGCCCTTACCGATGCCCCCGATGCTGGGGTTGCAGCTCATCTGGCCCAGTGTCTCGATGTTGTGGCTCAACAGCAAAGTGGCACAGCCCATGCGGGCTGCAGCCAGTGCAGCCTCGGTACCGGCATGGCCGCCACCAACCACGATCACGTCAAACATCTGGGGATACAACATGGGAACACTCAAGACCAAAAACGCTACGAAAACCGCAGCTTGTTCATCAATATGGGAGGGCGCGATTGTACCGTTCAGCCCCAAATTTCGCCGACAATACCCCCATGCCACCACCCCAGACACCGATTGCCAGGCTGCGCAACCTGGGCGCAGCGTCTCAGCGCATGCTGTCCGCTGCAGCGCTTCACACGCTGGGTGACCTCGAAGCGGTTGGTTCGGTCGAGGCCTACTGGCGGGTGCTGCAGGCCCAGCAACAACTGGCCCGACCCGCCCCATCGCTCAACCTGTTGTGGGCCATCGAAGGGGCACTGACCGACCTGCCCTGGCAAACCGTGGCACGCGAACACCGCACCAGCCTGTTGCTGGCCCTGGACAGCCTGCAGCACAACCGGCCCCACGCATGAACTGCCGCCCCGCTTGTGCCGCCTGCTGCATTGCACCGTCCATCAGCACGCCCATTCCCCAACTGGACGGGCAACCCGCACAACCCAAACCCGCCAACGTCGCCTGCTGGCAACTCGATGAGCAACTGCGCTGCCGCCTGTTCGGTCACCCGAGCCGACCCGCCGTGTGCAGCTCACTGCGGCCGGCACCTGACCTGTGCGGCCACAGCACGGCCGAAGCACTGGCCATCCTGCACCGCATGGAATGCCTGACCGCGCCTGGTCAGGCTGCAGCCACCATCACTTGAATACCGACACCGCGTCGGACAACAGCACCGACTGGTCACGCAAAGTCCCGGCTGAAGCAGAGGCCTGCTCGACCATGGCGGCGTTCTGCTGGGTGGTCCGGTCCAACTCGCCCACGGCGATGTTGACCTCTGAAATGCCATGCGACTGCTCCTGCGCAGCCGAGTTGAGTTCGGCCAGCAAATCGGCCACTTTGTGGATCTGGTCCACGATGTCGTTCATGGCGTGGCGGCTGCGCTCCACTTGTGCCGCACCGGCACCCACGCTTTCCACACTTTCGTTGATCAGGGTCTTGATCTCGCGTGCGGCCGAAGCACTGCGCTGAGCCAGGCTGCGCACCTCGCCCGCCACTACCGCAAAGCCACGCCCCTGCTCGCCTGCACGGGCCGCTTCTACCGCAGCGTTCAGCGCCAGGATGTTGGTCTGGAAGGCAATCCCGTCGATCACACCGATGATGTCGCTGATCTTGCGGCTGGAGGCGTTGATCTGCGTCATGGTGTTCACCAGTTCCGACACCACCTCGCCACCCGCCTGGGCGGAACTGGCTGCTTCAGACGCCAGGTTTTTGGCCTCTGCCGCCGTCTGTGCACTCTGGGCCACGCTGGACGTCATCTGCTCCAGCGCGGCAGCCGACTGCTCGAGGCTGGCCGCCGATTTCTCGGTACGTGCGCCCAGGTCATGACTGGCCTCCGCAATCTCGCGACTGGCGGAGCGCACGCCGTCAGCCTGCGGCCCCACATCACCCACCAGACTGCGCACGTTCAAACCGGCCTGGTTGACACAACGGAACGCCATGCCGATGTCATCCACCCGGTCCAGCCGCACACTCGGGTCGAACTGACCTGCCGCTACCGCGCAGGCCTGCTGGGCCAGTTGCCTCAAGGGCAGCACCAGCTGTCGCTCCAGCCACCAGGCACCCGCCAGCACCAGCAAGCCCGACACCACAGCAAACAGGCCCAGCCCCTTGCCAGACAGGCCCACCGCCCAGGCCAGCAACATCAGCAACGGCCAAAGCGGCCACACCCCCAGGCGCACACGGGCAGCCGTGGACAGTGTCTTGGTAGCGGTCAGCACGCCGAGCAACCCGGTTCGCACCACAACACCTTTTTGCAAGGCCCAACCCGTCGCCCTGCCCGCCTGCCAGTCGGCATACAGGGCTGTGGCGGCTTCAATCTCTTTGGGCTGCGCCTTGGTCCGCACAGAGATGTAACCCTGCAACTTGCCTTTGCGCACCAAGGGTGCCGCGTTGGCACGCACCCAATAGTGGTCACCGTTCTTGCGGCGGTTTTTGACCAGCGCCGTCCAACTCTGCCCGGCCTTCAGCGTGGCCCACATGTCGGCAAATGCCGCAGGCGGCATATCGGGGTGACGCACCATGTTGTGTGGTTGCCCCATCAATTCGTTGCGCTCGAAACCACTGACATCCACAAACGCCTTGTTCGCATAAGTGATGCGGCTTTCCGTGTCCGTCGTGGACATGAGGGTCACACCCTCTGCAATGCCGTATTCACGTTGGGTGACGGGCTGGTTGTTTCTCATGGGCAATCGTCTCTCGGATGAATGGTTGTGCGCACTTTTGGTGCAAGGCGCATTCTGTGGGTTCAGGGCCAACTTTGTAAACCCATTCTTGCGCGTGAAACATGATCCGCATCAAGTTCCCTTCATGCAAAATGAAAACATCTGGCCGATGTGGACAACTGCCCACACCAACACCCACCCCACCCCATGCCCAGTTGAGCCTTGCCCATGACACCCACCCTTGCAGCCGATGACTGGCTCAACCTGCAGTCCCTGTACCCAGCGGTGGCCGCTGTGTTTCCCCCGGCCGATGCACCGTCTCTGGCCGTCATGGAGGTGCCCGTGGCAACCGCGCTGTTTCGCGAAACCGAAACCTGCCAGGGCTTCCCGTTGCTGCTGAGCGGCGAAGTGCGGGTTTCCCGATCGGCACCCAACGGGCGTGAACTGGAGTTGTACCGGGTGCTGCCGGGCGAGATGTGTCTGGTGTCCTCAGCCTGCCTGTTTGCAGGCCAGGTGTTCAGTGCCCAGGGCATCACCACCCAGCCGACCCGGCTGGCCATCATGCCGCCGCCCACCTTCCGGGCAGCGTTGGCCCATGAGGTCTTCCGCGACTATGTGATGGGCCTGTTTGCTGCCCGCATGGCCGACCTGACAGGTCTGATCGAAGCAGTGGCCTTTCAGCGCCTGGACAGCCGACTGGCCGCCACCCTGCTCGGTCATGGTCATCAGGTTCGCACCACCCACCAACTGCTGGCCGATGAACTGGGCACCGTGCGCGAAATCATCACCCGGCTGTTGCACCGCTTCGAGCGCGCGGGTTGGGTCAGCCTGTCGCGCGAATGCATCACCATCTGCGACAGCGCAGCCCTGCGCCAACTGGCCGCTCAGGGCACCCGGCCCTGACGCGTGAGTGGCCGCGCTGCCCAGCGCCGCCCCCGCACCGCAAGCCGGGCCCACCGGCAACTGCGTGACCCAAGTCACGTGAGATTTGTGCGCCTTCCGTTGTAATTCGCATCAGCGCGGTGGTGACCCGTTGAAACAGCAACCACCAGCGTGACCGCCTGTCAGGGGCGCGCAGCATTCGCACCCGCAACTGACCGCCTCCATCACTTGAACTCAAAGGAAATTCGCCATGACACAGAACGCCGGTGGTATCGACAAAATTTTGCGCATCGTGGTCGGCATCGCGCTGATCGGCCTGACCATCATGGGCGTACTGCCTGTTTGGGGCTACATCGGCATCGTGCCACTGGCCACCGGGCTGATGGGCTGGTGCCCGCTGTACACCGTGCTGGGCATCAACACCTGCCCGGTCAAAAAAGCCGAATGACCTGCGCCTGGCGGGCAGACGCCTGCCCGGTTGCCCTCAGCCCGCCACTTTTTTGAACGCCATACCACACAGCGTGCCGACTGAACGCAGAAAGTCGACATGCGCTTGGGTCCAGTTGTTTTCAAACGTGACCTGTTCGCAACAGAACAGGCCATAGGGCACACCACCCACCTGAATACCCACATCGAGCAAGCTGTGGATGCCGTTGGGCTCGAAGTACAGCTCGTTGAAGCACGACGTGGCCGGGTGTGAGCGGGCCTGCGGGGCCACGATCATGCCGTCGCGCCGCATGGCTTCGAAGTAGGGTCCGAAATCATCCTCACGCAGCACCGCACCTGCATGGTGCTGGTTGTCCGAGCTGTCATACAAGTCCAGACACACCGCCGTGTCTTGCAAGGCCGAGCCATATTGCCAGAGGCTCGCCCGCGAACAGCCCACTGCCTTGGCAATGGCCTCTGTCAGGCTCGAATAAAACGCCTCTTTGGCCAATGTGCCGTTCATGAACCCTGTGGCCAGGGCCATGACATGTTTTTTCTGTTCTGCATCCATGAAGTCAACTCCTTGTTGAAACAAACTGACCACTGACACAACGCACACTCATCTGCCCGCCTTCACCGGCCAGCAGCGGGCACCAACGCCTGCCGCGGGGCAACCAGCGGGCACCGGATGACCACCGATGTCCCTTTGCCCACGACAGAAACCAACTCGATCTCGCCACCCAGCAAACCCGTGACCATGTTGTGCACGATGTGCATGCCCAGGCCACTGCCCCCCTGACCCATCCGTGTCGTGAAAAACGGATCGAACACCTTGCCCAGGTGCTCAGGCGGAATACCCACACCATCGTCCGACACCGTCAGTTGCAGGCTGTCTGCACGCCAGGCCTGCGCTTCAATGCGTATGTGCCCCTCAGAGCGCCCGGTGAAAGCATGGACCAGCGCGTTCTGAATCAGGTTGGCCAGTACCTGGCCCAGTGGGCCGGGGTACGAGTCCAGCACCAGGCCATGCGGCACATCGTGCTCCACGTTAAAACCGGTGCGCTTGAAGGTGGGCTGCAAGGTCAGCACGATCTCATGCACCACCTCTGATAAATCGAAGCTGCGCCGCTGCGAGCTTGTCTGGTCCACGGCCACACGCTTGAAGCTGGACACCAACTCCGCTGCCCTGCCCAGGTTCCGGGTGGAAATGTCGGCAGCCGTTTCCACCTGCTCAAGGTAGCGCTCGAAATCGCTGCGCCTCAGCCCCGTGGCCAACTGCGCTTTCAGCTCGGTTGTCCGTTGCGCAAGCGTGGACACGGCCATCAGCCCATTGCCGATAGGGGTGTTCATTTCATGTGCGACACCGGCCACCAGCGCACCCAACGAAGCCAGCTTGTCCGCCTGCACCAGGCGTTCCTGCGTCTCTTTCAGCCGGTCAAACGCTTCTGCCAGGTCCTGGTTGGCCTGCGTGAGTTTCTCGGTCCGTTTGGCGATGCGGTCTTCCAGTTCGGCATTGAGCGTTTGCAGGGCCTCGCGCATGCGCCAGGGCTCGGTCACGTCGTGCAACGAATACAGCACCAGATCTCGCCCGTCCATCGTCAGGCGTGCCACGGCACCTTCGGCCAGAAAGCGGCGGCCATCCGGGCACACGAGCCACGACTGCTCCAGGTTGACCACATTGCCCGGCGCGACCTGCTGCAAAAAGCCCGCGTTGATGTCCTTGTTCTCTAACAGGTCCGACAGCCTGAACTGCTCGGTCACCGCTTCGGCCTTGCTCAGGCCAATCAGGCGCTCCCAACTCTGGTTGACATCAACATGCACAAACCGGCCACCGTTGCGCTCCATGACCGCCACGGCCACCGGGCTGGCCTGGAAAAACAGGTTGAACTTGTGCTCGCTGGCACGGATGGCGGCTTCTGTGCGCTTCAAGTCGGTGATGTCCACATCCATGCACACGAACAACAGCCCGCCGTCCACATCGGGAACCGAAAAGGTGGTGGACAAAATGGTTCGCGTGTCGCCACTGCGGTGTTTCACATCTCCTGCGTACGGGCCGAAGGGCTGGCCGGTCCGCTCGATATCGGCCAGCACGGCCATGAAAGCGGCCTGCTGCTCAGGTGTGTAGATCAACTCATCCAGCTGTTTGCCCAGGGCTTCGGCTTGGGTCCATCCCAAAATGTGTTCTGACGCCGGGTTCCAGTCCACCACGCGACCCGAACGGTCAAACCACTGGATGGCCAGCGTGGGCGTCGTGTCGACGATGCTGCGCAACTGCCGTTCACGCCGCTCGATGGTTTGGGCCATCTTGCCCAGCTCGGTGTCCAGTGCATCCAACTCCAGGATGCCCGTTGAAAAATCGGGGGCGCCATAACGACCACCAGCCACCGTGTGTGCATAAGTTACGGCGCGCTGCATGCGGCGCTTGATCACCGACGCAAAGCGGGCGAACAACCAGAGGCCCACGCTCACGGCCACCAACAAAGTGAATGCCGCGATCGCACCGGCCGCCCGACGAGCATCTTCCGCCTGAGAGGAGGGAAAGCCCGCAAACACCAGCCAGCCCAGGCGCGGCAGACGCCGTGTGGTCCCGGTGAAACGCTTTCCAGCGAAATCAATGTCGTCATGGATGGCCTGACCAGCCAGTGCCTGCGCCATCACCGGCCAGTGCGACAGGTTGGTCCGGGTCAGCGCCAGCGCCATGTCGGGAGAGGCGATCAGCTCGGCACGGCTGTCGGTGACCAGCACCAGCAAACCTTCCAACGCGGCGCTGGATGTTGCCGACCGTGCAAGTTGGTCGACCGACAGTTCAAGCAACAGATACCCGGCTCCGGCAGGAATCGCCATCGCCACCACCGGCACACCCAACACCGGAGACACGTACCGGTCACTCCACACCAAGTGTCGGGTTGTCCCAACCGTTCTGACGACATCCAAGCCACTGAAATCATTACCGAGCCAATGATCCGTGGTGGTACCAGCGGGCACCCGGGCCGCCATGTCCTTCAGATGAGACTGTTCGTCCAGCCAGTACACCCCCTGAAAAAATGCCGTGGCCGCCTCGTCGGTGCGGTCCGGCAGTTCGCGCAAAGCGGCAAACATGGCCTCCGGCACACCCGGACGCTCCAGCCCCTGCGCGACCATGCCCGCCATGGCCATTCCATGGCGCTGCGCAAGGTCCAACTGGGCCTCAACCTGGTACCTGGCCATGTCCGCGACGCGCGCCTGCTCGGCCCGTGCCTGCTCCCTGACGAAAGGCAGACGCCACTGCGTGACCAGAACCGCGACGGTGACCGATGCCACCGCCACCACCACCAGAAACTGCGCCACGAGCCAAGTCCGCACCGAGTGCGGACCTTGCCAGAGCCGCTTGAGCGCAATGTTCATGAGACCACGTTGAACTGCCCGTTCACAACCTGGGTCATGAACAGCGGCCGGGACGAATCACCCTGCGGGTCGAACACGATGGACTGCTGCACCCCCTCAAACTGCTTGATGCGCAGCAGCACCTGCTTCAGGGACTCGCCCGAGCCCTGTTCAGCCAGGGCGTGCAACATCACACGCGCAGCATCAAATCCAGCCACCTCGGCAAACCCCGGCTGCCGACCGAAGCGGACCTTGAACGCCTGCACAAAACCCGCATAGGCGGCCTGGGAGCTGTTGGGATCGAAATACTGGGCCACCTCCAGCTTCTCGACCGACCGCCCCCCCAAAGCCAGCAGCTGGTCAGTGGCGGCCCATTCGGCTGCCAGCAAGGGCAACGCACTGCCCTGCTTGCGCAGCAGCTGTGCCAGCAATGCGGTGTCACGGGCGTTGGCCACCATCACCAGGGCATCGGGCTGGTAAGCCAGGGCCTGCTCCAGCGCCACTGCCACGCCCTCTGCCCGGTTGCTGCCGGCATACACCGCATGATGCAGCACCTGACCACCCAATGCGACCACCCGATCGGAAAAATGCTGTGCCCAGCTGCGGGTGTAGGCCGCATTGCTGTCATCACGCACCAATGCAAATTGCCGGGATGCTGCGCGGCGCATGTGGAACTCGGCACTGGCATGCGCATATTCACGCGTGGTTGAACACACCCGGAAAAACTGGTCGTCCTTGCCGGTGAAATCGCTGCTGGTGACGGTGGGCGACACCGTGGTCAGCCCCATGTCGTTGGCCAGGGGAATCCAGGCCCCCGCCACGCTGCTGGTCATGGGACCCACCATGCCGGACAACCCCGCCTGACGGATGCCATCCACCAGCTCTGACAAGGCTTTGGGTTGCTGCCGATCATCAAACGCCACCAGTTCAACCGGCTTGCCTCGCAGCCCACCCCGGGCGTTGAGCTGCTCCACGGCCAGCAGCGTGGCATCACGCCCCGCCACCCCCAGGTCGGCCGTGGGCCCGGTCAATCCTCCCAGAAAACCCAACTTGACGGGCGGGCCGCTGCAACCCTGCAAGGCCATCCACGGCAACGCCCCCACACATGCTGCCTGGCCCAACCGGGCCAGCGCCTGCCTGCGAGAGGGGTGCGACGGGGTCGGGTCAATGGACACCATGTTCAGCCTCCTGAACCCGCTACCTGCAACGACCTGCGATTGGCCAACCAGTCGGTGAGCACAGCTGTTTCCATCGGCTTGGCAATGAAGTAGCCCTGCCCCTCGTGACAACCCATGTCTTGCAAAGCGCGCCAGGTGGCATCGTCTTCGATGCCTTCAGCCAGCACGCGCAAACCCAGTTTGTTACCCAGCTGGGTGATCATTTCGGCAATGCGAGGCCCTCCTGGCGTGCTGAGCTGGTACACAAACGCCTTGTCGATCTTGATGCGGTCCAGCGGCAAACGCTCCAGGTAGGCCAGCGATGAATAGCCGGTGCCAAAGTCGTCGATGGCCACCGAGATGCCGCGTTCGCGCAGTGTGGTCAGGATGGGTTCCACCACACCCGCGCCCAACATGGCCACAGATTCGGTGATTTCCAACTCCAGTTGTTCACCCGTCAGGTCGGCACTGGCCAGCGCCGCATACACGCGTTCGACAAAACCCGGGCTCTGGAACTGCACCACCGACACGTTCACCGCCATTCGCCTGGGTGCCATGCCCATCGCCAGCAACCTGCGCATGGTCAGGCAAGCCGTCTGCATCACCCAATCGCCCAGGCTGATGATCAGGCCAGACTGCTCTGCCACGGGTATGAACGTGTCGGGCGGCACCATGCGCCCGTCGTCACCGCGCCAGCGCATGAGTGCCTCCAGACCGATGAGCTCCTGCGTCTGCAAATCAACCTGGGGCTGGAAGGCCAGGAACAACCTGTCTTGGTCAAAGGCGGTGTGCAGGTTGCTGAGCAACTGGGCACGGCTGCGCGCGAGTGACGCCATCTCTTTGGAGAAAAATACGAACTGTCCACGGCTCTCTCGCTTTGCCTGCTTCAATGCGATGCTCGCATTTTTCAACCAATCTGCGCCCGAAGATGAGGTGTCGTCCAGGTGGCACACCCCCAATGTGGCGGATATGCGGTGTGGCTGGCCGGCCACTTGCAGCGGCTCCTGGAGCATGGCCAGCACACGCTTGGGCGCCACCTTGTCGGCCAGGCCGAGCAGACCAAAAGTGTTGCCCGACACCCTGGCCAGCACAATGTCAGCAGCCAGCAGCGACTTGAGCCGGTGCGCAATGGCGTGCAGCAACAGATCGGCATAGGCGTGGCCCATCATGTCGTTCACGCTGGCAAAGTCATCCACATCCACCAGCACCACACTGTGCCCACCGGGGCCGGTCTGAATGACCTGGTTGATGTCTTCGATGAACTTGGTGCGGTTGGGCAAGCGCAACAAGGCATCGACATACGCTTCGGTGTGCAGGCGCTGCACCAGCGCCAGGTTGCGCAGGCAAGCATTCAGGTTGACACAGAACACGTCCAGCAGGCTGCAGTCGACCTCGCTCAACACCTGGTTGCTGCTGACGAAGGCGGCCATGTCCAGGCCACCCTTGACACCCAGGTACAGCACCGACTCGTTCGGCCCGTATTGCGACCGGCCTTCCTCCAGGCATTGCCGCAACAGCTGCGACACACGCTGGTCATACAGGGCGTCCAAGGGCTGGTCGATCAGGGGGGCGTAGTGTCCCGCCGCCGCCAGCACCCGGTACTGACCACCGTTGCGCTCACCCTGGGCGCACACCAGACCCTCGGGGCGCACACCCAGAATGGCCGCCATCTGTGTGATGACACCCGCAGCAAAATTGCTCAGGCCCTGCGGCTCCAGGAATGCGCCACTGGCCTGGACGATCAGCTCCAGGCCACGCCGACTGGCCTCGATGGTGCAAAGCTGGTCATACGACCGCAGCGCAGCGGCCACTGTGGTGATGAGTTTGTGGTGCGTCAGCTCGGACTTGGTTTTGTAGTCATTGATGTCGTAACGCAGCAGGGTTTCCAGCTCGGGGGCATAACCGGGCTGCCCCGTTCGCAACACGATGCGCGAGGTCCGGTGACCCGACACGTTGCGGATGAAATCCACCAGCTGCAAACCCGCATCGGCGGTTTCCATGACCACATCCAACAGCACCAGGGCAATGTCGGGCTGGGTCATCAACAGGTCGCGAGCCTGCGCAGCGGAATGGGCATGCATCAGTTGAATGCGGCGCTCGAACAGCACAGCACCCTCCAGCGCAAAGCGCGTGGCCTGATGCACATCGGCATCGTCGTCGATGACCATGACGGTCCAGATGCGCGGCGCACCGAGCGACAGAGCGCCATCTGCATGCTCTGAGGCAGATTCGTCGGCAAACAGGAATTCGTCGGGTGAGTTGTCAGGCTGCATGGTCATGTGCACTGCTTCGCAAAATAGGTCAACCCCGGTTGTCCGATGCCAATTTGAACACGGAGACGACCTGTACGAGCTCGTTGGCCTGGGCAGTCAACCCCGATGCTGCAGCCGCCATTTGCTCCACCAAAGCTGCGTTCTGTTGGGTGGCCGAGTCGATATGGCCCACGGCTTCGCGAACCTGCTCCACACCCATGGACTGCTCGCTGCTGCCCGCGCTGATTTCACCCACAATGTCCGTCACCCGGCGAATGGCGGTCACCACCTCCTCCATGGTCGAACCGGCCTGGTCGACCAGCGTGGTCCCGCGCTCCACCCGCTGCACGCTGTCACCGATGAGCCCCTTGATTTCCCGGGCCGCCTCGGCCGTGCGCCCCGCCAGCAAACGCACCTCGCTGGCCACCACCGCAAAGCCTCGCCCGGCCTCACCCGCCCTGGCGGCTTCAACGGCAGCATTCAGCGCGAGGATGTTGGTCTGGAACGCAATGCTGTCGATCACACCGATGATGTCGGCAATCTTGTGGCTCGCTGCGTTGATGCCTTTCATGGTATCGACCACCTCGCCCACCACGGTGCCGCCCTGGGTGGCCACTTCCGAGGCCGTGATGGCCAACTGGTTGGCCTGGCGCGCGGCATCGGCGTTCTGGCGCACGGCATTGCCCACTTCGGCCATGCTGGCTGACGTTTCCTCCAGCGCACTGGCCTGGCTTTCGGTCCGGGCAGACAGGTCGTGGTTGCCCTGTGTGATCTCGGCACTGGCATGGGCTACGTTCTCGGACCCCTGCCGTACCTGGCTGACCACCGTGACCAGTTGGGTACGCATGTGCTCAAGGTGCTCCAGCAGCTGACCCAACTCGTCACTGCCGTGTGACTGCAACGGACGCGTCAAGTCACCCTGCGAAATGCGTTGCGCCAGATCCACAGCCTGCGAAACCGGACGCGTCACGGTACCGGGGATGTACCAGATGAGCCCTGCACCCGTGAGCACGATGACGGCCAGGGCAAGCAGGTTCACCTTCTCGGTGTCACCGACCACACTCACAACCTTTTGAGCGGCACCCGCCGTCCCTTCCAGATTGAATTTCAGGATGGCTTCCATGGCACCGTAGGCACTGCGAAACTGACCAGGCGCCTGGTCAGCGAACTGCCGGCGTGCCGCTTCAACCGCATCAGCATCATTGCCTTGCCCCAAACGCTCCAGCGCCAGACGGGCCTGTTTGAGATACGCGTCGCGCTTGGCCTGGTAATCGGCATAAAGCGCCTTCTCGACATCGGCCTGCGGATCCCCGGCAGCGTAGGTCAGCAGGGTGGCGGCATAAACCTCCGTCGCCTTGGCCAGTTTTCCCTCCAGCGCCTGGAGGCCTTGCGCAAACGCTGCGGCTTCGCTGGCGGCATCACGGCCCGCCACCCTGTCGCTGACCATCAGGTAATGTTCAGCCACATAGCCTTTCATGTGCCCCAGGTTCTCGATGGCCGGAATCCACGACGCTGCCACCTCCGTTGCCTCGTACTTGACGGAATCGTTGCGGATCAGCGCATAGGCGCTGCTCAGAACGGCCAACAACAGGATCACCGACAAACCTGCCGTGATGCGCGCACGGATGCCCAAGCTCTGAAGTCCCATCACCACTCCTTCAATGTGTCACCGGCTGGCGACCACAAGCACCACCGGCCGCCAGCAACAGCGCGGGAGACACATCATAGGCACAAGCGTCGAAAAACGGATGACAAACCACCCCCTGACAGCCCCTTGAAAACCCTAGGTCTGGCCACCCGAAGCGCTGCTTGCCGTGAACTGCCGGCCCTATACGGCAAACATGGACTTGCCGAAGCGATGAGGCCAAGCCTTCAGGCGCGTTGTGCGTAACGCGCCAGTTCCCAGTCACTGATGTGGCCCTGCCACTGCGACCATTCAAGGCGCAACAGCGCCAGCACCTGCTCGCTGACCTCGGTGCCCAGCGCCTGCGTCAGCACCGTGTCGGCCTGCAGCGCATCGGCAGCCGCACACAGGTCGCGTGGCAACCGATCGGGCATCGACAAGCCGCTGGCATGGCGCTGGTACAGGTCGTCTTCACAGGCGGTTGGGCAGGGTGTGGACAGGTCATCCACCGCAGCCAGGCCCGCGGCCAGCACGCCCGACAACGCCAGGTAGATGTTGCAACTGGGGTCAGGCAAGCGCCACTCCAGACGCCCTGCCACCGTGCGCAGCAGGCAGGTGCGATTGTTGTCGCCCATGGCCTTCCAGACCGGTGCCCAGGTGGTGCCACTGGCGCTGGGGCCTGCCGACAGGCGGCGGTAGCTGTTGACCGTCGGCGCACACAACGCGGCCAGTGAGTCGGCATGGCCCAGCAGCCCTTGCGCAAACCGAAGGCCCAGGGGAGACAGGCCCATGGGGCCGTCGGCATCGGCCATCAGAGCGCGGCCCTCGGCATCCGTCAGGCTCAGGTGAAAGTGCAGCCCGCTGCCCGGCGCCTGCGCCCAGGGCTTGGGCATACAGGAGAACACCTGCCCGTGCCGCTGGGCGACAGCCTGTGCCGCCAGCTTGAACAACTGAAACCGGTCCGCCGCCGCCAGCGCATGGTCGTGCCGGTAGTTGATTTCCCACTGGCCCGTGGCATCTTCATGGTCGATCTGCTGAAGCTCGAAGCCCAGCGTCACCAGGGTTTGGCGCAAGTCGTCCAACAAGCCCCCCTGGCGCTGCAGGGTGGCGATGTCGTAACTGGGCTTGGGCAGGCGGTCGCCCGAGTCAGCGGGTTGCCAGCGCCCATGTGCGTCGGCTTGCAGCAAAAAGAACTCGGGCTCCACACCCACCCACAGCGTCCAACCACGCTCGGCCAGGCGCGCCACCTGTCGCTTGAGGGTCTGGCGAGAACACGTGGCCAGTGGCACCCCACCCGCAAACCCATCGCACACCGCATACGCCACACCGGGCCAATAAGGCAGGGGCTGCAACGATTCAGGCAACACCCGTCCGTAGTATTCGCTGCGCGGCCCCATGCGCGGCAAGCCCGTCCCCCAGATGCTGGGCCCGGCAAATCCGGCCCCGGTGTGCACCAGGTCGGCCAGGTGTTGCAAAGGCACCAGCTTGCCCTTGGGCGTGCCCCACAGGTCGGTGAACTGGGCCAACACCGAGTGCACCCCCTGTTCATGCAGTGCAGTGAGGTGGCTTTGCAGGTTCATGGGGTGACCCGTTTATACGATTTGTATAGCTTCCTACGCTTGTCAAACAAGCGGTGGAGCACAAAAATACCTTGAAAAAACGCTCACGCGTCCAGCGCGGTTTGCAAGATGCCCATCGCTTCTTCGAACACCGCGTCTTCAATGGTCAACGGGAACAAGAAGCGGATGACGTTGCCGTACACGCCGCAGGTCAGCAGCAGCAGCCCGGCCTTCAGTGCGGCGGTTTGCACGCGCTTGGTCTTGTCGGCATCAGGCGCGCCGGAGGCGGGGTCGGCAAATTCGCAGGCCACCATGGCACCCAGGCCGCGCACGTCAGCCATGAAGGGGCGCGTTTCGGCCCACTCGTTCAGCCGGGTGGTCAGGCGCTCGCCCAACACGGCGGCGCGTTCGCACAGCTGTTCTTCGGCCATCACGTCCAGCACGGCATGCGCGGCGGCCACGGCCAGCGGGTTGCCGGCATAGGTGCCGCCCAGTCCACCGGGGTTGGGCGAATCCATGATGGCCAGCTTGCCCGACACGGCAGACAGCGTGGTGCCGCCTGCCATGCTCTTGGCCATGGTGATGAGATCGGGCTGCAGCCCTAAATGCTCGCACGCAAACATCTTGCCGGTGCGGGCAAAGCCGGTTTGCACCTCGTCGGCAATCAGTACGATGCCGTGCTGGTCGCACAGCTGGCGCAGCCACTTCGCCGCTTCGGCCTGGATCGGGTTGAACCCGCCTTCGCCCTGCACCGGCTCAAAAATGATGGCGGCCACGCGGGTGGGTTCGATGTCGCACTTGAAGAGCTGCTCCATCGCCTTTTTGGTGTCGTCCAGCGAGGCGCAGTGGCACGGGAAAGGCACGTGGTACACCTCGGGCGCAAACGGGCCAAAGCCCGCCTTGTACGGCTGCACCTTGCCGGTCAGGCCCACAGCAAACAGGCTGCGCCCGTGGAAGGCCGCGCCAAAGGCAATGACGCCCCCGCGCCCGGTGGCGTGCCGGGCGATCTTGATGGCGTTTTCCACGGCCTCGGCGCCGGTGGAGAAGAACGCCGTTTTGGCCGGGCCGCTGACGGGCACCATAGCGTTGATGCGCTCGGCCAGGCTCACGTACTCGGCATACGGCACCACCTGGTAGCAGCTGTGCGTGAAGCGCTGCAACTGCGCGGCTATTGCCCCCTGCACCCTGGGGTGCACATGCCCGGTGTTCAGCACCGCAATGCCCCCGGCAAAGTCAATGAAACGGCGGCCCTCGATGTCCCAGAACTCGGCGTTTTTGGCATGGCTGATGAAAAAGTCGCCCATCACCCCCACGCCGCGCGGCGTAGCGGCCAGGCGGCGGGCGTGCCACGCCGCGTTGGATGGCACATCGGAGGGTGCGTTGCTTGCAAGGGCGGCAAGTTGACTGGCAGGTGTCGGCGCGCTCATGGCAATGCTTTCAATAAAAGTAGCAAACTATTGAATACTGACAGGCGATGGATGCACTATTTTCTTCAAACCGGACTGTCAATCCGGATCCAGGTGGTCTTGGTTTCGGTGTACTTATCGAATGCGTGCAGCGACTTGTCGCGGCCTACGCCACTCTGCTTGAACCCACCGAACGGCACGGTGATGTCGTCTTCGTCGTACTGGTTCACGTGCACCGTGCCAGCACGCAGCGCGCGCGCCACGCCGTGGGCCTTGTTGATGTCGCGCGTCCACACGGCCGCGTTCAGGCCGTAAACCGAGTCGTTGGCCTGCCGCACCACGTCGGCGGCGTCGGTGAAACTCAGCACGCTCAGCACAGGGCCGAAAATTTCTTCCCGGGCGATGGCCATCTGGTTGGTCACACCGTCGAAGATGGTGGGCTGCACATAACAGCCACCTGCCACGGGCTCGACGGCCTGGCCACCGGTCAGCAAACGGGCACCCTCCGCCTGGCCGGTTTCGATGTAGCGCATGACCGCGCCGAGCTGCACACGGTCCACGATGGCCCCCATCACCGTGGACTTGTCCAGCGGGTTGGCGGGCTGGTAGCCAGGCACCAGGGCCAGGGCTTTTTCCAGGAAGGCATCCTTGATGCTCTCTTCCACAAACAGGCGCGACGGCGCGTTGCAGCTCTCCCCCTGGTTGAAGAAGATGCTGCCCACGGCGGCGGCCACGGCCTTGTCCAGGTTGGGGCAGTCGGCGAACACGATGTTGGGCGACTTGCCGCCCAGCTCAGTCCAAGCCCGCTTCAGATTGCTTTGCCCCGCCATCACATGAATCTGTTTGCCCACCCGCGTGCTGCCGGTGAAGGCGATGCAGTCCACGTCCATGTGCAACGCCAGCGGGCTGCCCGCCTCGGGGCCGTAGCCCGGCACCACGTTGAACACGCCGGGCGGCATGCCTGCGGCCAGCGCCAGCTCGGCCAAGCGCAGCGCGGTGAGGGGCGATTTCTCGCTGGGCTTGAGCACCACACTGTTGCCAGCGGCCAGGGCGGGCGCAATCTTCCACGCGGCCATGATCATGGGGTAATTCCACGGCACGATGATGCCCACCACCCCCACCGGCTCGCGGGTGATGAGGGCCAGCGCCGTGCGCGGCGTGGGCGCAATTTCGTCGTAAATCTTGTCCACCGCCTCGCCGTACCAGCGGATGCAGTTGGCCGCGCTGTTGACGTCCACGCCCTTGGCGTACTGGATGGGCTTGCCCATGTCCAGCGTTTCGGTCAGCGCCAACTCATCGGCATGGGCCTGGATCTGTTCGGCAAATTTGATCATGATGCGCTTGCGCTGCGCGGGGGCCATGCCGCTCCAGCGGCGGCTCTCGAAGGTGGCGCGAGCGTTGGCCACGGCCTCGTTCACGTCCATCAACCCGCACCGCGCCACCTGCGTCAGCACACGCCCGTCGACGGGCGACACGCAGTCAAACACCTGCCCGTCTGCCGCAGCCACGCGCAGACCGTTGATGATGGCCCGCCCGTCGAACGCAGGCAACGGCGGAATGGCGGAATTGGCGGCAACGGCTTCAGCGGACATGAAAACACTCCATTGGAAAATTGGCACCATGCTACCCGGCAAATGCTTCGCATGGCGCAACCATTTTGACGGCTCTGGCAAGAACCAGTTGGGGCCAGGGTCCGACAGCAGGCATCCGCTCGGACCGCGACCCATCGGCTGTCCGGCGTCAGGCCTCGGGCTCAGGAAACACCCGGTTTCGACCCGCTGCCTTGGCGGTGTACAGAGCCACATCCGCACGCGCCAAGACACGGCCCAGCGCTTCGCCTGGCAGCGTGACCTCGGCCACTCCCAGGCTGATGCTGCACCCGATGGAGCCACCCGTCTCGTCTGGCACACTGACGGCGCTGGCCCGTGCGCGCAGATGGTCGGCCACCCGGACGGCTTCCGCCAGGCGCGTGTTCCACAGCAGTACCGCAAACTCTTCCCCGCCCATGCGGCCCACGACGTCTTCCTGGCGCACGTTGTCATGTAGGGCCTGGGCCACTGCCGCGAGCAGGCGATCGCCCACCAGGTGTCCGTGCCGGTCATTGACGGGCTTGAAGTGGTCGATGTCCACCATCACCAGACTGGCCGGCAACCCCATGCGCTGGGCCTGAGCCAGCATGACCTGCGCGCGCTCCATCCAGCCGCGCCGGTTGGCAATGCCGGTCAGCACATCGGTCACCGCCAGTTGCTGCAAGGCCTCGTCACGCCGGTGCAATTCGTTCAGGAACGACTGCAACACCACCGCCACCAGCAAGGCCACGACGGGCACCACCATCAGGTACGTGACGCGGGCGTACACCCGGGGATGGTCACCGAACAATTTGGGCGGGTTCCACCACTCGGCCGCAAAAAAGATGCCGAGCAACACCACAACGGTCGCACCACGCCACCAACGCTCGGGGTGCGGAAACACAAGAAACGCAAACGGAATGCCTGCTATCACATGCAAGTGGTAGCCACTTTCCCGTTGAAACGCCCACAGCGAGAACACCCCAATCTGGACCACGAACACCAGCGTGATCCAGATGCGACTGGCCTGCAGCCCACCACGCAGCAACACCCGGAAGTAGCCCAGGTACGCGAGCGTGAACACGGCATTCAGCCCAGCCGCAGGAGGTGACTGGAACACGATGCCGTACAGCGCCGTGTACAGCCCGGACAGGCCCACCCCCATCATGGCCAGCAAATTGACCACGCGAACCTGCGCACTGAGATGCCCCGGAAGGTGGCGGGTGTGTGCGTTGTGAGCCTGCTTCAACCGATGACGGATGGTGTGCAACACAGTATTTGGCGCCTGGACGGCTGGTGGTAACGGTTTGCCGCCATGCTACCGCCAAACAGATGTCTGCCATCCGGGCGTATCCGCGGAAATGCACTGCCAATCAAGGTCCTGACAGTCCCGATGTCACATGCGCGGCGTCCAAGGCATCAAACACCGCGTTGTGCCGGTGCGTGAAAGGGCCGCCGCCAGGCACCACGTCGCCCTCGGGCGTGTGGCCGATGGCCTTGAACTTCCAGCGCTGGCCAATCAGTTTGAGGCTGCCCACCAGCTGGCCGCTGGCGTCGTGCACATGGCACACCCCCGCATTGACGGGGTGAAGGGTCAGCGTCGGCGCAGAGATGGGGGCCATGGAACGCTCAACTCCATCAGGTACCACAGAAGGTCCGGTAGCCTTTTTGGGCGTCCGGCTGGGCATAGCGTACCTGTCTAGGCACGTCATCAAACGGATGCTGCACCACGGCCAGCAGCACCCTGAACGGGGCTAGGTCACCCCGGTCGCTGGCCGCAGCCAGGGCCTCCTCCACTCGCTGGTTGCGGGGGATGTACACGGGGTTGGCGCGGCGCATGGCACGGGCCCAGTCGGTGGGCTGGCCAACGGGGTTGCGCCGCAGGCGGGCTTGCCACCTGGGCAGCCAAGCATTCAGCGCCGCCGGGGCCGCCAGCCCGTGAAACAGGCGCTGGTGTGCCGGGCCGGGTGGATTGGATGCGGCGGATGCAGCGGATGCGTCGACCTCTGCGGCTTCGGCCACATCGCACAGGTGGCGGTGGACCAGTGTCCAGTCGGCACCCTGACCCTGGAGGGCCGCCAGCCAGTCCTGGATGAGGGCCAGATCCTCTTCTTCGCTGGCCTGCGTGTCGGTCCCGGGTTGCAGCCCCAGCTTGGCCCGCATGACCGCCAGCCACTCACGCCGGTACAGGGCTGGGAAGCGGTTGATCACGTCCGTGGCCAGCGCCACGGCCTCGTCACTGTCGGTGTGCAGCAGCGGCAGCAGGGTTTCTGCCAACCGGGCCAGGTTCCATTGGGCGATACCGGGCTGGTTGCCCCAGGCATAGCGGCCGCCGTGGTCGATGGAGCTGAACACGGTGTCGGGGTCAAAGGCTTCCATGAATGCACAGGGGCCGTAGTCGATGGTTTCGCCCGACAGGGTCATGTTGTCGGTGTTCATCACCCCATGCACAAACCCCACGCCCATCCACTGCGCCACCAGCGCGGCCTGGCGCTCGCAAACCGCCGCCAGCAGGGCCAGGTAAGCAGCCGCCGACGTGGGCGAAGCCGCCTGCCGGATGGAAAGACCGGATGCGCCCACCTCACTTGCCGCCACGGGTTCCTCCGGCGCCAGGCCATGTTCACGGGCCAGTTCGGGGTAGTGCCGCGCCAGCGTGAAGTCGGCCAACCGGCGCAGGGTGGCTTCGTCGCCCTGCGCGGCCACCCACTGGAAGGTGCCCACGCGGATGTGGCTGGCCGCCACGCGGGTCAGCACCGCACCGGGCAGGGCCCCTGTGTCGCGGCGGATGCGCTCGCCCGTGGT
>ERZ761609.290-NODE-290-length-64130-cov-899.776559_pt1 | contig 64130 bp, 58 predicted proteins | sample MGYA00511163_ERZ761609 | MGnify/ENA primary metagenome ERZ761609 (study PRJEB28899, sample SAMN02445070) | bioreactor sludge metagenome | biome: EBPR sludge | place: Australia: Brisbane, Thorneside Wastewater Treatment Plant | collected 2011-12-16 ... | reverse complement strand
CGAGATTGGTCAGTGACTGGAGTTCAGACGTGTGCTCTTCCGATCTCGTGCCGGCCGACGACGCGGCGCGTTTGCCGCGCTGACACGACGCCGCGCGCGACGCCGATGCCCACTCCCGACCTCAGCGCCATGCTGCGCTGGCCGGACGTCCCGGCCTGCTACGGCTGGTTGGCACTCGATCGTCGCGGTCGCTGGCGCCTGCGCGGCGAGACGCTCACCCATCCGGGCCTCATCGCCTTCCTCAACCGGCAGTACGGGTGCGACGGGAGCGGCAACCATTTCGTCCAGAATGGCCCGCAGCGCGTCTATGTCGAACTCGAGTACACCCCGTGGGTGGTACGCCTGGGCGCCACGGGCCAGCTCGAGACGCACGTCGGCACGCCCGTCGACGAGATCCGTGGCGCCGCCATCGACGAGGAGGGGAATCTGCTGCTGCAAACACCCGACGGCATCGCGCTCCTCTGCGACCACGACCTTCCGGCGCTGCACGGCTGCCTGCTGCTGGCGAACGGCATGCCGGCCGACGACGCCAGCGTGCTTGCCGCCATGCGCGCGGGGGACAGCGCGGCGAGCGCGCTGACCCTGGCCTGGCGAGGGACGCGGGTGCCGGTGCGCTCGCTGCGCCGGGCCGAGGTCGCGCAACGCTATGGCTTCGTCGCCTCACCGCAGCCGGCAGCGCTGGAGGAGCAGCGATGAACCCGCGGCAACTCGCCCTCGATGCCCTGCTGCTCGGCGACGCGGCGGCGAAGTGCGCCGCCGTCGACGCGCTGCCGCTGCCTGCCCGCGAGCAGACGCCCACCGACCCCGACAGTAGCCGGCTGCTGCGCGAAAGCCTGCCCGGCCGCGGCGCCCGCCCGCTGCTGGTCGCGCCGACGCAGCTCGCACAGCGAGCGGTGACCACGCGCGAGGGGCGCGCCGCGCTGTTTCATTCGCTGGCGCACATCGAGCTGAACGCCGTCAATCTGGCGCTCGATGCCGTCTGGCGGTTTGGCGGCCTGCCCGGCGACTTCTACCGCGACTGGATCGGCGTCGCGCGCGAGGAGTCGCAGCATTTCCAGTTGTTGCACGGCCACCTGCAGACGATGGGCTTCTGCTACGGCGACTTCCCGGCGCACGACGGGCTCTGGGAGATGGCCGAGAGGACGCGTGACGACCCGCTGGCGCGACTCGCGCTCGTGCCGCGAGTCCTCGAAGCACGCGGCCTCGACGCGGCCCCGCTGATTCGCGACAAGCTCCGGCACGCCGGTGACGAGCGCGGTGCAGCGCTGCTCGAGATCATCCTGCGCGACGAGGTGGCACACGTCCGCATCGGCAACCGCTGGTACCACTGGCTGTGCGAGCGCCGCGGCCTCGACCCGCTGTCGTGTCAGGCCGAACTCGCCCGGCGCTATCGGGCACCGCGCGCCCGCGGCCCGTTCAACCTCGACGCCCGGCGCGCCGCCGGCTTCGACGAGCAGGAACTGGCGGCCCTGCAGGCCGGATGAGAACATGCCGGCCCGTTCCCAGGGCCAGCCATTGCGGCTTCCCGGATGAGCAGCAAGCGTCCGCGTTGGCCAACGACCAATCAGCGGCCGGCGGCATTTCGTCCGGACTTTACTGGAGCGAGCCTTGCCATGCGTTATCAGGTTTTCATGGAAGAAGAGGAAGGAGCCGACGGTTCCGGTGATCTCGCCAGCTTCGACACTCTGGAGGGAGTATGGGAGTTCATCCGCAGGCATCTGCCGACCGGCGTCTACAGCGATCGCCGCCTGGTCTGGGTCAAGGACCGCGAAGCCGACGGCGAGGTGTCATTCTCGGTGACCGGCGAACTCTGGTCCGAGCACTGCGAAACACCGCTCGCCTTCGCGCGCTGCTTCAAGATGTTCCTCGATTTCCGGCACCCCTAGGCGTGCGTGTCGCTGCTGCCGAACGGCGTGCAGCAGGCGTCGGACCGCGCCGGCATGGCCGCCCGGACGACTCCGGCTGCCAGGCGACGGCCGGGCTCTCGTCGCTTCGGCTGCCGCCGTGCTAGCCACACCACGCCCATCCGCTCGGCTGGCGCTGCTGCTGACGACCCTGGTGGCCCTCGGGCCCCTGTCGACCGACCTCTACCTGCCGGCTCTGCCGACGCTCGCCAAGGTTTTCGCCAGCGATGCCGCCGGGGTGCAACTGACGCTGTCGGTGTTCCTCGCCGGCTTCGCCTGTGGACAGATCTTCTACGGCCCGCTGTCCGACCGTTGCGGGCGCCGCCCGGCGCTGCTCGGCGGACTGGCGCTCTACTGTCTCGGCTCGCTCGGCTGCATCTTCGCCCCCGACATCGCGACGTTGATCGGCGCGCGCTTCGTGCAGGCGCTCGGCGCCTGCGCCGGGCCGGTGCTCGGACGCGCGATCGTGCGCGACATCTGGGGCGGCAGCGAGTCGGCCCGCATCATCGCCTACATGGGCAGCGCGATGGCCATCGCACCGCTCGTCGGGCCGACCCTGGGCGGCTTCCTGACCGTCCTCTTCGGCTGGCAATCGAACTTCGTGCTGCTTCTACTGATCGCCGGCGCGCAACTGCTGGTGGTCGCGCGCACGCTCGGCGAGAGCAACCTCCGGCGTGACCCCGGAGCCACCAGCCCACGGCAGATGCTCGCCAACTTCGCCGAACTGCTGGCCAACCGCGCCTACCTCGGCTACCTGCTGACCTTCTCCTTCTCCTACAGCGCGCTCTTCGCGTTCATTTCGGCGTCGTCGTTCGTCCTTGCCGAGCGGCACGGGCTGACGCCGCAGATCTACGGCATCTGCTTCGGCAGCGTCGTCGCCGGCTACCTGCTCGGCTCGCTGATTTCCGGGCGGCTGGTGCGACGGCTCGGCAGCGACCGGCTGCTTCTGATCGGCGCCTGCGTCGGCGCCGTCGCCGGTCTCGCCATGGCGCTGCTCGAGTTCGCCGGCGTGCACACGCTCGCCGCCATCCTCGTACCGATGTTCTTCTGTACCATGGCAACCGGCCTCGTCATGCCGAACGCGATCGCCCGCGCGCTCGCCCCCTACCCGGCCATGGCGGGCTCGGCGTCGGCACTGATGGGTTTCGTCCAGATGACGTTCGCCGCACTGGTGGGAATCGCCGTCGGCCACGGGCTGTCGGGCGGTGGCGCGGCACTGGCGACAGCGGTGGCGATCTGCACCCTGCTCGCACCTGTTTCGTGGTGCCTGTTGCTGCGCCGTAACCGCTGACGCGGCGGCGTTCGATCCCCGACGAGCAGCCATCCTGCTCATCGGCGGCGACAAGACGGGCGATGATCGCTGGTACAACGCGAATGTGCCCATCGCCGACCGACGCTACGAAGAACATCTTGGGCAACTTCGAAAGGAAGGGCTGATTGATGGCTAGGAAGTTTGCAGATCTGCGGGCACAGATGTCGCCCGAGTCCAGGGCCCGCGCTGAGACGCGAGCGCAAGCCATGCTTGCGGTTGTGAAAGAACCGCCAGAACCTGGGCAGCACTTTCGACCTCATCCATGGCGCGGACCCGGATCCCGCTGCCGACGCGCCAGGGTGCGCAGGAGCATGTCAAGAACCTCATCGAGATGCTTGCCGACATCCTCGGCGAGAAAGCGCAGCACGACATAGCCGTTCTCCTGCAGCAGTGCATCCTTGCGCCGGTCGCGGCGGTAGGCTGCGGGGTCGGCCAGATGTTGCGGGCCATCGAGTTCGACCGCCACCCGCGCCTCAGCCGCGAGCAGATCGACCTCCATTGCGCCACGCCCGTCGAAAGGAATCGGCAATTCGACGTTGAGAAGAAACTTCCCGGCGGTATCGGGAAGCGTCTGCAAGCGCCGGTAGAGGAAGGCTTCGCTGGCACTGCGCGCGCGCCCGACACCGCTCGCCCCCGCCTCGAACGTGCCAGCGGCGTGCACGAACAGCTCGCCGAGCGGCGCGTCCACCCCGTCGCGCAGCAGGCGCTGGACGCTGGCGGCATATTCGCGCTTCCATTCCGCTTCGACCGGAAGCGGCACCTCGGGCGGCCAGCCGGGCACCGCGCTGGCCGGCAGCAGAATGGAGTACCCGACCGCTTCGTAGCCCTTGCAGCGCCGGTCGAACATCCGCGCCAGCATCGGCACATTGAGGTCGGCGTAGTCGTAGATGCGGACCTCCCGCTTGCTGTCGTGCAGGCGATGCAGACGGCCGGCATACTGGGCAATCGTTCCTCGCCATGAAACCGGCAGCGTCAGGAACAGGGTGTCGAGACGGGCGTCGTCAAAGCCCTCGCCGAGGTAGCCGCCGGTCGCCAGGACGACTCGTTCCTCGCTCTCCGGGATGGCCACCAGTCGCGCGAGCGCATCCTGCAATTGCCTCCTGCCCATGCCGCCGCGCAGGACCACCAAGTGGCGCACGATCGGCGACAGTCGCTCGGCCAGTTGTTCGAGATGACCGGTTCGTTCGGTCAGGACGACCGGCGAACGTCCCTCGCGAACTGCCGCCGCGACGTCATCGACGATCAGGCGATTTCGTCTGTCGTCGGCGATCAGTGCCTCGTAAAGATCATGGAACTGGACGCGCAGGTCGGCGTCCCCAGCGCCGGGCGGAAGGAATGCCGTCGGACGCACCCAGACGTTGTGGGTAAAAGGTCGCTCCGCTGCCTGTTCGCGCGCACTGACTAGATGACGGACCGGTCCGCACTGCATGAAGACGATCGGGTGATGCCCGTCCTTGCGGGTCACGGTCGCCGACAGGCCAAGGACATACCTGGCCTTCGCTCGCCGGACCAGCTGCTCAAAGCTCGACGCCGGCAGGTGATGGCATTCGTCCACGACCAGATGACCGTAGTCCCCGACACGGTCATCGACCACGCCGGCGCGGACGAGGCTCTGGATCAGCGCCACGTCGAGCGTGCCGTTCGGCTTGTTGCGGCCGCCGCCGATGCGGCCGATGGCCTTGGACGGCAATCCCAGGAAGCTTGCCAGCCGTTCGACCCACTGCTCCAACAGTTGCTGGCGGTGCACGAGCACCAACGTGCTGACGCCGCGCCTGGCGATCAGCCACGCCGCGACAACGGTCTTGCCGAAAGCGGTGGTCGCCGCGAGTACGCCCTGGTCGTGGCCGGCCAGTGCCTCCGCGGCGACCGCCTGCCGCGACCGCAAGGCGCCCTGGAACGTGACGCCCAGCGGCACGCCGGGGTGGCGCTCGTCGCGCACGATGCATTCGATCCCGAGGCTGCCGAGCAGATCCTGGATTTCGTCCAGGCAGCCGCGTGGCAGCCCGATATGCAGCGGATGCCCCTCGGCGCAGGAGATCACCCGTGGCTTGCCGAAGGTCGGCAGGCGCATCGCCTGCGCCCGGTAGAACTCGGGATTCTGGAACGCCGCCAGCCGCAGCAGGCGATTGCGCAAGGCGGCTGGCAATCCCTCCCGCGCAAGATAGATCTCGTTGCCGAGGATCAGTTCCAGTCGTTCCGGCAAAGGCCCGACGATCGGGGGTTCGGCTCGGCGGCGCGAGGGCGGCGCGGTCCACGGTTCTGCGTCGCCTTCCGCGTCTTCGTCGAGCACGGGACAGCGAACCCCGACGACGCGGCCGCGTTGCTCGGCGGCGCGGACAATGGACTCGGCTTGCGCACGGGTGATCCTTTGCATGGTCGAGAGAAACGCCCACTGATCCGGCCAGGGAAGCAACCGTTCGTCAAGGAACACGCTGTCGTCGCTCTGCCGCGGGCGCTTCTGCAGCGGCAACGCGATCAAGTTGCCGAAGCCGCCCTTGGGCAGGGTGTCCTGGTTCGGAACGAAACGGTCGTACGAATCCAACCCGACTTCCGGTCGTCGTTCCATCGTCTCGGTGAGGATGTGCGCAGCGAGTTTCCTCGCCAGGACAGCCGGCAGAGCCTCGGCGAAGAACAACCACAGGTGGCCACCGTTGCCCGAGCGCGACCGCTCAACCGCGGCCGGCAGCCCAAATTGTCGGCAGGTCTCGCTAACGGCACCGATGTCCGCACGCCAGCCTTCCTTGTCGAAGTCGACGGCAAGAAGGAAGCAGGTCTCATCGAGAAGCATCGGGTACAGGCCGATGACGAACTCGCGACCACGGTCGTCGTGGCCGCAAAGATGCTGGCGAATGGTTTCGTCGGTCAGCGGCAGGAATCGCCGACTGGGGCAGTCCTGGCACCTGACCGCCCGTTTGTCGCAGAGACCGCGCACCCACTCGTTGGCGCAGGCCGGGCTGTAACCGGTCTTGCCGGTGCGGAGGCTTGCGAAAAGGCGCGGATAGAGGTCGTCCCGTCCCCGAAAGAGCGACCGGAACAGGGCGATCTTGGCGGCTACGGCGGAGTTATGGGAGACTACGGCATCGGCGCTCATTACCGTGAGAGTCGCGCGAGCGACTGACGAATCTCCCCTCGCCCGCTCGCGGGAGAGGGGTCGGGGGTGAGGGAAACGGTCATGGCTTTCATCATCCGGAGTGTCTGACAAAGCCATGACCGTTGGGTGGGACGAGCAGTCAAGGGCAACCCAGACGAGTATAGGTGGCCGGCTCGCTGGTCGTCAAACCGGAGCTCCGTTTGGTGTCGTCAATGAATCGAGGGCGCTTGGAGAACTCGGACCGCAGGATCCGTCGTATCGGCCCCACTGGGGTAGGGAACTCCAACGGAGGCTGACAAGTGCGTGGCGGTCGATGGATGGGTCACTGGCGATCGGGTTTGGATCCGATTGCTTGCGGCGGAGATGCCCGCCCACCGCCATTTCCCCGTAAGATAGCCCGGGGATGGCGATTCGTGCCCGGGCGGCCCCGCCCGCCAGCCGCGAATCGTCGAACGACCATCATACGCATCCGGGGTACAACAGCTTGCTCGCCAGAGAAACGACACCCAGTACCATCGTCAGGTATCTCGATGAGTACGTCATCGGCCAGGATGAGGCGAAGAAGGTCCTCGCCGTCGCGGTCTATTCGCACTACCGCAAGATCGCCACCCTGCGCAGCGATCAGGGGGCGATCGCCAAGAGCAACGTCTTGCTCGTCGGCCCCTCCGGCACCGGCAAGACGCTGCTCTGTGACACGCTGTCGCGAATGCTGAAAGTACCTTTCGTCACCGCCGACGCAACCTCGCTGGCGCAGACCAAGTACGCCAACGAGGAGATCGAGGCGGCGCTGCAGCGGCTGCTCGACAAGGCTGACGGAAACATCGAGAACGCCCAGCACGGGATCGTCTTCATCGACGAGATCGACAAGCTGCGGACCTCGAACGCGGCGGCGGGGAGCAGTTCGGGCGAGAGCGTGCAGCACGCCCTGCTGAAGATCATGGAAGGCTCGCCCGTCAAGCTGAAGGACAGCCGCTACATCGACACCGCCAACATCCTGTTCATCTGCGGCGGCGCCTTCGTCGGTCTCGAGAACATCATGGCGAAGACCCACGGCTTCGGCTTCATTGCGACCTCCGCCGACGACAACCAGAACATCCTCGACCGGCTCAACAAGCGCGTCAAGCCGACCGACCTGTTCGAGTTCGGGTTGATCCCCGAGTTTACCGGCCGCCTGCCGGTGATCGCCAGGCTGCACGAGCTGAGCAAGCCAATGCTGGTGCGCATCATGAGCACGGCCAAGAATTCGATCTACCGCCAGTACATCGCGATCTTCCGTGACGAAGGGGTCGAACTGAGCATCGGCCCGCGCGTGTTCGAGCAGATCGCCGAACTCGCCATGGAGTACAAGACCGGCGCACGCAGCCTGCGTGGCATCTTCGAGGAACTGATCACGCCGATCCTCTACCTGATACCGGACAACCCGGAGATCTGCAAGGTTGAAATCTCCTCATTGTTTGAAGACGCCCGCTATTTCCGGCGCAAGTGACAACCGCCCGGTCGACGCGCGCGTGAACCGCCGGCCGGACCGGCGCACGGCTGCCGCAGCACTGCGCGTCGCAGCCCTCGGCATTCTGCTCTATCTGCTCGCCTGCACGGGAATCGCCATGTTCCAGAACCACCTCCTCTACTTCCCGCAGCGCGCCGGCGTCAGCGAAATGACCGCCGGCGGCCTTGCCCCCTGGCCGAGCGCCGAGGACTTCCGCGGACTGCTGGCCGAACCGGCAACGCAGGCACGCGCGACGGCGATCGTCTTCCACGGCAATGCCGGGCATGCCGGGCACCGCCAGTTCTACAGTGACGTCCTGGTACCACTCGGCGTGCGCGTCATCCTCGCCGAGTATCCGGCCTACGGGCCACGCGCCGGCGAGCTTGGCGAGACCAGCCTGGTGGCTGACGCCGAACGGACGATTGCCCTGGCGCACAGCCAATACGGCGGACCGCTGCTGATCATTGGCGAATCGCTGGGTGCCGGCGTCGCTGCGGCCGCCAGTGCGCGTCAGCGCGCAGCGATCAGTGGCCTGCTCCTGATCACGCCGTGGGACAGGCTGGAAAACGTCGCCAGCCACCACTACCCGCTGCTGCCGGTGAAGCTGCTGCTGCGCGACCGCTACGACAGCAGCAGCCATCTCGCCGGCCTGCGCCGGCCCGTGCTCGTCGCCATCGCCGCTGACGACCGGATCGTCCCCGCCCGCTTCGGACGCGCGCTGTACGATTCGCTGCCGCAACCCAAGCGCCTGGCGCTGATCGAGGGAGCGGATCACAACGACTGGTTCTATCGGCTCGACGAGAACTGGTGGCGCGAAGCGATCGATTTTCTGCTCGCCAAGACTGACTGATCCCGCGCCGCGCGCCTGAAGAAGTCGTCGCCAGCAGGCGACGCCGCGGCACCGTGGACCGGTTGGCAACGTCTCAGTACCGCTTCCTGGCCGCCATCTCTTCGTGCAGCGTCCGCCGGGCTGGTCGCAGCGGTGTTCGGCTCTGCGTCCATCCGGATTGACGCGGCGGCGTCAGCAGCCGCAGGCGTGTCGCCAGCCAGCCAAAGGCACGGTAGAGCAACGGACGCGTGTACAGCATCGCCCAACCTGCCCAGACGGCGTCCATGACGAGGCTGCGCGCCGCCCCCTGGCCGAGCATCGGCTGCTGCCCGACGCGCGCGTCGTGCTGCGCTTCGCCACGCAACCGGATCAGCAGGTCGGGAATCGGGATGCGCACCGGGCAGACCTCGCCACAGGCGCCACAGAGGCTGGAAGCAGTCGGCAGAACGTGTGTCGCCGCCAGGCCGAGCAGGTGCGGCGAGATGATCTCGCCGATCGGGCCCGGATAGGTCGCGCCGTAGGCATGGCCGCCGATGCGCGTGTAGACCGGACAATGGTTCATGCAGGCGCCGCAGCGGATGCACTGCAGGGTGGCGCGCAATTGCTCGTCCGCGTAGGCCTGGGTGCGGCCGTTGTCGACCAACACCAGGTGGACTTCGCGCGGGCCATCCTTCTCGCCCGGCTTGCGCGGCCCGCTGATCAGGTTGAAGTAGGTGGTGATCGCCTGTCCGGTCGCCGAGCGGGTCAGAAGCGCGAACAGCGGTGGCACGTGTTCGAGCTTCTCGACGACCTTCTCGATGCCGGTGATCGCGATGTGCACATCCGGCACCGTCGTGCACATGCGACCGTTGCCCTCGTTCTCGACCAGACACAGCGTGCCGGTCTCGGCCACCGCGAAGTTGACTCCCGAGAGACCGATCTCGGCGGCCATGAACTTCTCGCGCAGGACGGCGCGGCCGATGCCGATCAGCTCGTCGACCGATTCGGTGTAGCTGGCCCCCGGTACCTTGTCGGCGAACAGGCGGGCGATCTCCTCCTTCGTCTTGTGGATCGCCGGCATGATGATGTGCGACGGCTTCTCGCCATCAAGCTGGACGATGTATTCGCCCATGTCACTCTCGAGCGCCTCCATGCCGGCATCGGCCATCGCATGATTGAGCTCGATCTCCTCGCTGACCATCGACTTGCCCTTGACCATCAGTTTCGTCGCGTGCCGACGGGCGATGTCGATGATGATCCGGTTCGCTTCGGCGGGGGTTTCGGCCCAGTGCACGCGGATGCCGTTCTCCGTCAGCCGGCGCTCGAGCAACTCGAGCAGCTCCGGCAAGCGCGCCAGACTGTACTTGCGGATGTGCTCGGCGAGCGCGCGCTGACGCTCGAAGGCAGCCAGATCGGGAAACTGCGCCGCCCGCTTGCCGATCAGGAAATCCATCGCGCCGCGAAAACTGCGGCGCAGATGCTCGTCGGCAACCGCCGCTGCCGCGCGCTCGCGGAACTCGCTGGCGGGAACGAAGCCGAGTGGCTGTACGGTCATGGCAGTTCCTCCTCGTCGAGCAGCAGGACGATCAGCTCCTTCGGGCCGTGCGCACCGTAAGCCAGCGTCACCTGGATGTCGGCGGTTTTCGACGGCCCCGAGACCAGCAGCGCATTCGTCGGCAGGTTGCCGCTCCAGTCCTGCGCGCTGATCGCCGCCAGCAGGTTGGCATGGATCTGGTCGGCATCGAGGAGCGCGAAATGGATTGGTGGCACCAGCGACAGCAGGCGTGGCTCGCTGGCGTCCGGCCAGATGATCAACGTTCCGGTCTCGGCGATGCCGCCGCGTGTCGAAGTCAGGCTGGCGTCGACGTCACGAAAGAGCTCCGTCTTCCACTCCTCGACCGGCCGGTCGTAGCAGCGCAGGCCGGCGATCCCGCTGCCGGCGAGCGCCGCGGTCTGCCGTTCGCCATGCAGCAGCGAACGCACCCCCTTCGCCAGGCACAGCTCGCGCAGCTTCGCCGGCCAGTTGCTGCGGCTGGCCCGGACGACCTCACCGTGCCAGAAAGCCATCTTCTCGCAGAACAGCCGGATCCGTTCGCCGCGATCGCCGGCTCCTGCCGCATCGGTGAGAGCCGCCTGCTGGCCCCACACGTCGGGTGGCAACGGTAGCGGACCCTGTGGCGCCTGCCGCAATCGCTGCAGGATGTTGTCACGCGCGCTCACCGCGGTTCTCCGGCATCAGTGCTGCAGCGCTGCCAGAGAAAGCTTGCCAGATGCTGCCCCTGCAGGCTGCCACCCCTCTTCTGCAGCGTATGGTTGAGATTGAGCATGCAGCCACAGTCGGCGGAAATGAAGGTCGTCGCCCCGGTCTCCTGCAGCGCATCGACCTTGTCGCCGGCCATCGCCCCCGAGATCGCCGGATGCTTCAGCGAAAAGGTGCCACCGAAGCCGCAGCATTCCGCTTCGTGGGCGTGCACGACGACATCGACCGCCGGCAACTGGTCGAGCAGCGCGCGGGCGTGCACGTGCGTCCCCATTTCTCGGCGAGCGGCACACGAAGTATGCAGTGCGACGCGCTCGGGCCGCCCATTATCGTGCAGGCGCACCTTCGCCACCTCGAGCAGGAACTCCGACAGCTCGAAAACGCGGTCGGCGAGCGCCTGCGCTTCGGCCTGCAGGAGCGCATCGTCGGCGAAGATCTTCGGGTAGTGGTGGCGCATCGTGCCGGCGCAGGAACCGGAAGGAACGATCACCGGCCACGGCTCGGGGAACAGCCGCAACTGGGCGAGCGCCACCGCGCGTGCCTGATCGGGAAAGCCGCTGCTGTGCGCCGGTTGCCCGCAGCAGGTCTGATCGGCAGGAAAATGCACCTCGATCCCCTCGCGCTCGAGCAGCCGCACGGCGTCCAGCCCGGCCTGCGGGCAGAAGAGGTCGATCAGACAGGTCCCGAAGAGGTACACCCGGGCCGGCTTTTCGGGATACCGGCGGCGCTCTGTCCCATCCATGGCATGCTCCTGCGCAAATTCGAACCGAAAGTGGTAAGACCACTTTCGGTTAACTTACGATTGCGCAGACGCTTTGTCAATCCTTGCCGTTCGCGAGCGAATCGCTGGGACGAAGCAAGATGGCCGCCGCTCCGGAACGTCGTACGCCAGGTTGCACGCGCTGCCGCTCGCGTGCTGCAGATGAGCAACTGGTCAGACCACCGCATTCCTGCAATAATCCGCCCCGGACGCTCCGAGGACGCCATCGCCATCGCATGACCTACAGCAAGCTCAAACTGCCGCGAATCCCCGACGCCGTCGCGCACCAGCTCGAGACGCGAATCATCGAGGGCTCACTGAAGCCCGGCGACCGTCTGCCGGCCGAACGTGAACTGGCGCTCGAACTCGGCGTCTCGCGCCCCTCACTGCGCGAGGCGATCAAGCAGCTCGTCTCGCGCGGGCTGCTGCTCAGCCGCCACGGTGGCGGCACCTTCGTCACCGACCGGCTGGCGACGAGCTTCAGCGATCCCTGGCAGCAGTTGCTCGAGCAGCACCCGTTCCTGCACGACGATGTACTCGAATTCCGCCACCTGCTCGAAGCGTCGGCGGCCGCTCTGGCAGCGCAAAGGGCCACCGATGCCGATCTGCAGCGGCTCGAACAGGCGTACCAGCACGTCGATGCGGCCTACGCCGGCAGTGACCGCAGCGCACAGGTGGCCGCCGACGTCGCCTTCCATCTGACGATTGCCGAATCGGCGCACAACGCCGTCTTCGCGCACCTGCTGGCGAGCATCCTGCGCCTGTTGCACGAACACGTGCGGCACAGTCTGCGGGAAATGTCGGTCAGCGCTGAAACCGGCCGGCAGCTGATGGCGCAGCACCGGGCCATCCGCGACGCGATTGCCAGCCGCCAGCCCGAGGCTGCGCGACTGGCGGCCGAGGCGCACATCAGCCATGTCCGGCAGCGGCTGATCGATGTCGCGACATCCGCGCAGCGGCAGCAGCGGTCGCTGCGCCATCTGAGCTGACTGCCCGGCGCACTGGCGGCCGGCAAGCGGCGCTAGCAGCCTGTCGGACTTGATGGGTCGAAGCGAAAAGAGTGGGAGACGAGCGCAGTTTTTCACGGATTTCAAGCGAATAGTTGTTCTATTCGTGCAGAAATACGGGGAGAAATGAGCCGTCTTCCCACTTTTTGCAGCCGACTTGGTCAAGTCCGACAGGCTGCTAGACCTTGACGCGCATCAGGCGCGCCTTCTCGCGCACCCAGTCGCGCTCCTTCTCGGCCTCGCGCTTGTCGTGCTGCTTCTTGCCCTTGGCGAGGCCGATCTCGACCTTGATGCGGCCGCGCTGCAGATGCAGGTCGAGCGGCAGCAGCGTGTAGCCGGCACGTTCGACCTGGCCGATCAGCTTGCTGACCTGCCTGCCGTGCAGCAGCAGCTTGCGTGTCCGCACCGGGTCCGGCCGGACATGCGACGATGCCGCCAGCAGCGGCGTGATGTGCATCCCGAAGAGGAAGACCTCGCCGTCACGAACGACGACATAGGCTTCCTTGATGCTCGCCCGGCCGGCGCGGATCGCCTTGACCTCCCAGCCCTCCAGAACGATGCCCGCCTCGAGCTCCGATTCGATGAAGTAGTCATGAAAAGCCTTCTTGTTGGCGACAATGCTCATGCGGCCGTATCTCGGTTGGTCGGGTTCCGGAGTGCTAGAATCCGCGATTCTACAGGATTCGCGAGGTGTGGCAGACGATGGCCATGGTCAAGAAGTCGGTGCTGATCGAGCATTCATCGCAGCGGATGTTCGATCTCGTCGATCGCGTCGAGGACTATCCGCAGTTCCTGCCCTGGTGCAGCCAGACCCACTGCGAGTTCCGTGACGAGCGGCGGACGGTCGCCACGCTGCACATCAACTACCGCAGCGTCCGGTCGCACTTCACGACGGCGAACGACAAGGAGGCGCCGCTGTGGATGAAGATCACCCTCGTCGATGGACCGTTTCGCCGCCTTGACGGCCTCTGGCGATTCAAGCCGCTGACCGCCGAAGCGTGCAAGATCGAATTCCAGCTCTCCTACGAGTTCTCCAGCCGCATGTTCGAGAAGGTCATCGGTCCCGTCTTCAGCCAGATCGCCAACACCTTCGTCGAGGCTTTCGTCAAGCGAGCCAACGAGATCCATGGGGCCTCGCATGTCTGAGATGCTGACCATCGATGTCATCTACGCGCTGCCGACGAAGCAGCCGCTGGTCACCCTCAGGCTGCCGGCGGGCAGCACCGTGCAGCAGGCGATCGACGCGTCGGGTTTGCTGCAGAAGTACCCGGAGATCGACCTGAAGACGAACAAGATCGGCGTTTTCGCCAAGCTCAGCAAGCCCGACGCAGTCCTGCACGATCACGATCGGGTGGAGATCTACCGGCCGCTGATCGCCGACCCGAAGGAGGTGCGCAAGCAGCGGGCGGCCGCCGGCAAGGTGATGAAGAAGGGCCCCGGCGACGGCGAATGACGGGACGTGGCTACTTGCAGCTGCGCTGCAGGTCGTCACGCGTCCGCGCGATCTCCCTCGCGCGCTCGCTGTCGTCGAGGTAATAGCGCTCGCCCCGGGCGTCAGTGTTCTGGATCCGTTCTCCCGACTCGAGCGTGCGCAGGTACCTGCGCAGTGCGTCGCAGTCCTCGCGCTTTCTCGCGTTCGCCCGTTGCTCGTTCTCGCTTTTCTCGGCCGCATCACGCGCCTCCTGCTGCCGCTTGCGGAACTCCATCTCGCGGTCGGCCAGCGTCTTTGCCGGTGCGGCAGCCGGGTCGCCCGTTGCCGGCGACGCCGGCGCTGCGGTGTCGATCCGGCGCAGCTGCCGAACCGGACCCGCCGGCGGCCGATCCGAGATCACCGTCTTGTTGTGGTCATCCTGCCATTGATAGACCTGCGCCTGGGAAGCGATCGCGATCGTCAGGGTGACGGCGGCAAGAGCAGAGCGTTTCATGGTCATTCAGCCGTGGGAAAGCACGCTGTATAATACGTTTTTGTGACCTCGGATCAAAGGCCATGCGTGTAATCCAACGGGCGCTGACGTTCGACGACGTGCTTCTCCTGCCCGCCCACTCGACGATCATGCCACGCGATGTCACACTGAGAACGCGCCTGACGCGCAACATCAGCCTCAACCTGCCGCTGGTTTCGGCGGCGATGGACACGGTCACCGAAAGTCGTCTGGCGATTGCCCTGGCCCAGGAAGGCGGCATCGGCATCGTGCACAAGAACCTCAAGCCAAAGACACAAGCCGCCGAAGTCGCCCGCGTCAAGCGCTTCGAATCGGGCATCCTGAAGGATCCGATCACCGTCCCGCCGACGATGCCGGTACGCGACGTTCTCACCCTGACCCGCCTGCACCGGATCTCCGGCGTGCCGGTCGTCGATGGCCAGGTCGTCGTCGGCATCGTCACCAACCGCGACCTGCGCTTCGAGACCCTGCTCGACCAGCCGGTCAGCAACATCATGACCCCGCGCGAGCGGCTGGTGACGGTGCATGAAGGTGCGACCGTCGAAGAAGGCAAGGCACTCATCCACAAGCACCGCCTCGAGCGCGTCCTGGTGGTCAACGATGCCTTCGAGCTGCGTGGCCTGATCACCGTCAAGGACATCATCAAGACCACCGAGCATCCGGACGCCAGCAAGGATGCGGCCGGCCGCCTGCGCGTCGGCGCCGCCATCGGCGTCGGTCCGGGCACCGAGGAACGGGCCGAACTGCTCGCCGAGGCAGGCGTCGACGTCCTCGTCGTCGACACCGCACACGGCCATTCGCAAGGCGTCCTCGACCGTGTCCGCTGGGTCAAGAGGAACTTCCCCGCCGTCGAGGTGATCGGCGGCAACATCGCCACCGCTGATGCCGCGCGCGCCATGCTCGACCACGGCGCAGACGGCGTCAAGGTCGGCATCGGCCCCGGGTCGATCTGCACCACGCGCATCGTCGCCGGCGTCGGCGTGCCGCAGATCACCGCCATCCAGATGGTGCATGAGGCGCTGCGGGACAGCAACGTGCCGATGATCGCCGACGGCGGCATCCGCTACTCCGGTGACATCTCGAAGGCGATCGCCGCCGGCGGCGACGCCGTCATGCTCGGCGGTCTGTTCGCCGGCACCGAGGAAGCGCCGGGCGAGGTCGAGCTCTACCAGGGCCGCTCCTACAAGTCCTACCGCGGCATGGGCTCGATCGGCGCCATGGCTGCCGGCGCCGCCGACCGCTACTTCCAGGACACCGCCAACCTCGACAAGCTGGTGCCCGAAGGCATCGAGGGCCGTGTGCCGTACAAGGGTTCGGTACTGGCCGTGATTCATCAGCTGATGGGTGGCCTGCGTTCGTCGATGGGCTACCTCGGCTGCCGCAGCATTGCCGAGATGCACGAGCGAGCGAGCTTCGTCGAGATCACCTCGTCGGGTGTCCGCGAATCGCATGTACACGACGTACAGATCACCAAGGAAGCTCCCAACTACCACGTCGATTGAGCAGCCATCGGCGACCGGCGGGCGGCGACGAGCCGCCCGAATCATTTGAGGCGGTGTCATGTCCCATCAGAAGATCCTCATCCTCGATTTCGGCTCGCAGGTGGCGCAACTGATTGCCCGCCGCGTGCGCGAGCAGCAGGTCTATTGCGAACTGCATCCCTACGATGTCGGCGAGGATTTCGTCCGCGACTTCGGCGCCCAGGGCATCATCCTTTCCGGCGGGCCGAACTCGGTCTATGCAGTCGAGGACTTCCGGGCGCCACCCGTCGTCTTCGAACTCGGCGTGCCGGTGTTGGGAATCTGTTACGGCATGCAGACGATGGCGGCACAACTCGGAGGCCACGTCGAGAGTTCGCCGCGGCGCGAGTTCGGCTATGCCGAAATGCGCGCACGCGGCCACTCGGCCCTGTTCAGCGGCATCGAGGACAGACGCAACGAACACGGCCATGGCCTGCTCGACGTCTGGATGAGCCATGGTGACAAGGTGACCGAACTCCCGCCCGGATTCAGCATCATCGGCAGCAACGAATCGACGCCGATCGCCGCCATGGCCGACGAGCAGCGCCGCTTCTACGCCGTCCAGTTCCACCCCGAGGTAACGCACACGCTCAAGGGGACGGAAATCATCGGCCGTTTCGTGCGCGAGATCTGCGGCTGCGGTCACGACTGGAACATGCCCGACTACGTCGCCGAGGCCGTGACCCGAATTCGCGCGCAGGTCGGCGGCGACGAAGTCATCCTCGGCCTCTCGGGCGGTGTCGATTCATCGGTCGCAGCAGCGCTGATTCACCGCGCGATCGGCGACCAGCTGACCTGCGTCTTCGTCGACAACGGTCTGCTGCGCCTCAACGAGGCCGAACAGGTGCTCTCGACCTTCGCCAGCAACCTCGGCGTGCGCGTCGTGCACGTCGATGCGGCGGCGCGCTTCATGACGCAGTTGCAGGGCGTCTCCGACCCCGAGCAGAAACGCAAGATCATCGGCCGAGAATTTGTCGAGGTGTTCCAGACCGAGGCCGCGCGGCTGCCCAACGCGCGCTGGCTGGCGCAGGGAACGATCTACCCTGATGTCATCGAGTCGGCGGGAGCGAAGACGAAGAAGGCGCACACCATCAAGAGCCACCACAACGTCGGCGGCCTGCCCGAGAGCCTCAACCTGACGCTGCTCGAGCCGCTGCGCGAACTGTTCAAGGACGAGGTGCGCGAGCTCGGAATCGCCCTCGGGCTGCCACACGAAATGGTCTACCGCCACCCCTTCCCGGGCCCCGGCCTCGGCGTACGCATCCTCGGTGAGGTCAGACCCGAGTACGCCGAGTTGCTGCGTCGCGCCGACGCGATCTTCATCGACGAGCTGCGCGCTGCCGGCTGGTACGAGAAGACCAGCCAGGCCTTCGCCGTCTTCCTGCCCGTGCGCTCGGTCGGCGTCATGGGTGACGGCCGCACCTACGAGTATGTGGTCGCCCTGCGCGCGGTCGAGACGCAGGATTTCATGACCGCGCACTGGGCCGAACTGCCGCACGGCCTGCTTGGCAAGGTCGCCAACCGGATCATCAACGAGGTCCGCGGCATCAACCGCGTCGTCTACGACATCTCGAGCAAGCCGCCGGCGACAATCGAGTGGGAATAGCCGCAGTTTCGGGGACAGTATACTAAACTGGCCATCACCCGGGCGATGCAAGCTCCTCCTCCTCGCCAACTTCCGGCCGCGGCTTGGGACCGCGTTTCTGTGGACGAAGCCTGCGGCTGAGTCGCTCTTCCAATTCCTCGACGAATGCCTCTTCGCCCAACGGCCGACCGGTTCGGGTGTGGGCGTGGATTCGGTCGACAAGCGACTGCTCCACCGCTGCGCTCAGGTACTCGTGCCAGTTCGCCACCATGGCCAGCATCGGCGCCACCCTGGCCAACCCGTCGTCCTCGGCCCGCAAGTGTGCGCGGGCACTGGACCACGGCCAATCCTCGGCGTGCGCGCACAGCCCGGCACGAACCGGGTTGTTCTCGACATAGCGCACGGCAGCCAGCAAGTGCGGCTCATCGAGCAGAAACGAGTGGAAGCGCTCCTGCCAGAGATGGCCCTGCCATCCTTCGCGAACGTTGATCCGCAGCGTAAAACGCCGGTGCGCCTCGCTGATCGCGCTGCGCAGTCCATCGGCATCCTGCGGCACCATGATCAGGTGGACATGGTTCGGCATCAGGCAATAGGCCCAGACCTCGGTCCCATCACGAGCGCACGAAGCCGACATCAGGCGCAGGTACTCGCGATAATCGTCATCGCAGAAGAAGGTCTGCTGACGCCGGTTGCCCCGCTGCGTCACGTGATGCGGATAACCCGCTGCCACCACCCTCGCAATTCTCGCCACCGCTGTCCTCCAGAATGTATTTGCTGGGAATTAAGTATACTGTCCCTGCAATTCCTATTCCTAATTCCTATTCCTAATTTTTCGCTCGGGCAGCGGATAGATAAGTCGCTGCCGCCGCCCTCTACCCTTTCGGCGCCGCCCGTGCGACGCATGCCGTCGCCCGAGCAATTAAGTATACTGTCCCCCTTTTTTCGTCAGGTGACGACGAAGTCTAGGTTGGTCAGGGCGAGGTTGGTGCTGAGGACCGCGAACTGGATAGCGCCGCCGGAGCCGCTGCCGTCGAGGTCGTAGAAGAGCGCCCCGGTGGTGTTGTCGTAGATCAGCTTGTCGTTGGCGTCGAGTGCGGCGGTGCCGATGACGAACAAGCCGACGGCGAGCGTGCCGGTCTGGGTCAGCGAAGTGAAGATGCCGTTCTCGAGCTGAAAGCTGTCATCGACGACGTTGAAGTCGATCACCGAGTCGAGGTTGCTGTTGGCGTCGAGCGCCGTGGCGAAGCGGAAGATGTCGTTGCCGTTGCCGCCGGTCACGGTGTCGTTGCCGAGACCACCAGCGAGCGTGTCGTTTCCCTGCCCCCCGTCGAGCACGTCCGCGCCGAGCCCGCCGCTCAGGCTGTCGTTGCCGTCGAGTCCGCGCAGCGTATCGCTGCCGGCATTGCCGCTCAGCTTGTTGGCCAGCTCGTTGCCGGTCAGTGTCTGACCAGTCGTCACATTGAGGTAGAGGTTCTCGACCGACACGCCAGTCGCGAGCGTGTAGTCGCCATAGCCGTATGCAGTGTCGGTGCCCTCAACTGCCAGTTCGACGATGACATCGTTGCTGCCGACGTAATATATGTCATTGCCCGTGCCACCCGTGAGCGTATTGATCGCGCCGTTCGCCTGACCGTAAAGTCGGTTGTCCAGATCGTTGCCGGTGCCATCGATTGCTGCACTGCCCGTCAGATAGAGTCGCTCCAGATTGGCGCCCAGCGTCCAGCTGACCGAGCCATAGACGATGTCGTTGCCTTCACCGACCAACTCGACGACGACGTCGTTTGCGTCGACGTAGTACGCGTCGTCGCCCGCCCCACCAGCCAGCGCATTTCCAGCAGCGTTGGTGTAACCCACGAGCGTGTTGGCAAGCTCGTTGCCGGCACCGGCGATCGCCGCATTACCCGTCAGATAGAGCCGCTCGAGGTGGTCACCGAGTGTCCAGCTTACCGAGCTGTACACGGTGTCCTTGCCCTCGCCCAGCAGTTCGACGACGCTGTCACCCGCATGGTCGACCGTGTACGTGTCGTCGCCCGGTCCACCTCGCAACAGGTCGACGCCCAAGCCACCGTTGAGGCTGTCGTTTCCTTCGAAGCCGATGAGCGTATCGTTGCCACTGTTGCCGCGCAGGTTGTTGGCCAGTTCGTTGCCGGCCAGCGTGTGGCCGGTCGTCACATTGATGTAGAAGTACTCGACCGAAACGCCGGCCGCGAGCGTGTAATCGCCATAGCCGTAGGCGGTGTCGGTGCCCTCCCCGGCCAGTTCGACGATGACATCTTTGCTGCCGACGTAATAGGTGTCATTGCCCGGGCCACCCGCGAGCGTATTGATCGCGCTGTTCGACTGGCCGTAAAGTCGGTTGCCCAGATCATTGCCGGCGCCATCGATCGCTGCACTGCCCGTCAGATAGAGCCGCTCCAGATTGGCGCCGAGCGTCCAACTCACCGAGCTGTACACGTAATCGTTCCCTTCACCAGGCAGCTCGACGACGCTGTCACCCGCATGGTCCACCGTATAGGTGTCGTCGCCCAGTCCGCCGCGCAGCAGGTCGGCACCCAGCCCCCCGTTGAGGCTGTCATTCCCCGCTCCGCCGTCGATGACGTTGGCCGCTGCGTTCCCCGTCCCCTTGAAGTTGCCGCTGCCAACGAAAACCAGGTTCTCCAGTTCAAGCCCGAGGAGGTAGCTGGCGAGCGTCGTGCGCACCGTATCCGTTCCGCCGCCGGGGCGTTCGACGATGACATCCGCGGCCACGTCCACGACATAAACATCGTCACCCACCCCGCCGTCGAGCGTGTCAACACCCGCCCCGCCGTCGAGGGTGTCAACACCCGCTCCACCATCAAGGAAATCGTTGCCTCGCCACCCACGCAGCGAGTTCGCCGCATCGTTGCCGATCAGCGTGTCGTTGCCATCACCGCTGTCAGCGTTCTCGATGATCGTGCCGGCGCTTATCGTCACCTCCTGCCCGGCGATCAGCGAAACATGAGCGGGCCGCAGGTCGAGCAGCGTGTCGCCGGCAATCGCCGCGGCGTTGATCGCGTCCATCCCGCCGGCGTCGGACAGCACGCGCCGCGAAGCATCGGCAGCGGACAGCGCCGCAAACTCGCCGGTGTAGAGGTAGGTGTCGTCGCCCGCAAGATCGCCGTACGCGCGAATGCCCCAGGCGTACACCACGCCGGTCGCCCCCACCTGCATATCGGTGACGGTCAGCGTCCAGTTGCCACCCGAGAACTCGCCCCAGTCGCGGGTCGTCGAGAAAGTGAAGTAGATGTTCCCCTGCGACGTCGACGGGTTTTGCACGAGCACGCTCTCGGTACCATCCGGCGCCGTCAGCGTCACGCGCAACTGCACGAGGTACGGGTGCGCCAGAGCGAGGTCGACCTCGACGCGATCGATGCGCAGACCCGCAGCGAGCGTGATCGTGCTCGAGGCGCTGCCGCCGTCCGGGATGGCAATCGGCGATGCCGGGTACTGCAGGCCCTCGGCAACCCACTCGTTGAGCGAGGTGGAGACGCTGCGCCAGCTCTCGGCGACACGCACCGCCGCATAGGCATCGACCAGGCCGAAGCCGTAATCGTGGCTGACGTGCATGCCGCCACCGTTCCAGTTATCCGCGGCGTTGAACGACCAGCTCGCCGGACTACCGGTGCGCACCGCCGTCGCCGCCAGGATCTCCTGCACGTCGCGCCAGCCGAGGCCGGGATTGGCGTCGAGCAGGAGCGCGGCAATCCCGCTGACCATCGGCGCCGCGAACGAGGTTCCGTTCAGCGTCGCGTAGTCGCCGCTCGCGTAACCCGCGCCATCGACCCGGTCGGTCGTCGTGATGCCGTGGCCGGGTGCAGCGACCAGCAGCGCCGCGCCGGGCGTCGAGTAATAGGTGACGTTGCCGCCGCTGTCGGTCGCGGCGACGGCGATCGTGCCGCGGTGGTTCTGGAAGCCGTGGTAATTGACGTCCTGGCCTGAGGTCCGCGCGTTGCCGGCCGCCATGACGACGATCGTCCCCAGCCCGCCGCGCCCCGCCGCCAACGCCGTCGCCAGCGCATCGCCGATCGGCGCGAAGTCCGGATCGAGGAAGTTGTCGCCGAAGAAGCCGTCGAAGCCCCAACTGTTGTTGGCCACATCGACCGCCGTCAGCAGCTGGAAGGCGGCGACAAGCTGCTCGAGCGTACCGTTGGCGCCGAAGCCGATGCGGTAGCCGACCAGGCTCGCTCCCGGAGCGACACCGGCGCCGCCGACCCCGTTGTTCAGCGCCGCCGCGATGACGCCGGACACGGCCGTACCGTGCCGGTCGCTGGATTCACCGGGGAATGCATCCGCATCCCGATCCCGTGTGTCGTAGGCCAGATCGCTCCGATAGTTGGCGGCGAGGTCCAGGTGCGTGTACTCGACGCCGTCGTCGATCACCGCGACGACGATCCCGCTGCCGCGGTAGTCGTCCCAGGCGCGCATCGCGTTGACGCCCTTGACCGCCCCACTGGCATCACCAAGGTACCAGTAGCTCGGGAGAAGCGGGTCGGAGTAGACGCCCTGGCTGGTCACGGTGCGCCCGTTGGCAGTCGTCGGCATGTTCGGGGAAAAGCTGGCCATGGATTGAGCTCCCGATGAATGTGACAAGAACAAGGTGGGCTACGGCATTTCGACATCGGCTAACGGAATCGGTGCAGCTTGGCCCAATGCGAGGGCCATTCGGTGACAGTATCCTGATTGCGCGCTCGGCCAGCTTAGCCCATCCGGTCGAGGCGTGAAGGAAGCAAGTATACTGTCACCGATGTTGCACACCCAGTGATACGATGAAGCGTCAGCGAGTTGGCGGAGACCGCACATGACGGCGTTGAATAGCCCTCACGACCGCTTTTTCAAGGCGGTGTTCGGGCGGACCGAGGTGGCGGCGGAGTTCCTGGAACGTTATCTGCCGGCGGCAGCCGGACAGGCTCTGGACTGGAAGACCTTGCGCACGGCCAAGGATTCGTTTCTCGATCCGGAACTTGCGCTGCATCCCGCGGACCTGTTGTACACCGTCGATCTCCGCAGCGGCGGAGCCGGCTATGTGCACGTGCTGTTCGAACACAAGAGCTACGTCGAGTCGCGAATCGGCCTGGACCTCCTGCGTTACCGCGTGCGGATCTGGGAACAATGGCTGAACGCCGGGAATTCCGGTCGCCTGCCCGTTGTCGTACCGGTCGTTGTGTATCACGGCGCGGCGAGCTGGTGCGTCAGCCGGCAATTCGCCGATGAGGTCGAGGACGCTCCGGCCCTGCGCGCCTATGTGCCGGCGTGTGTCTATCACCTGATCGACCTGAGCGGATACCGGGACGACGAGCTGCAGGGTGCGGTCATGCTGCATACGGCGCTGCTGACCCTGAAGTACATCTTCCGGAACGAGTTGAGCGAACGGCTGCCGGAAATCCTGGGACTGCTGCGGGACCTCGCGCAGAGCTCAATGGGGTTGGACTATGTCCGTACGCTTTTACGGTACCTGGCGCAGGCGGCGAGCATCGACCGCTTGAGCGGTGACGAGTTGCGCCAGGTAGTGACAGAAACTTTGAGTGGTGGAGGTGAACTGATGCTGACGATTGCCGAGCAATGGGAACAACAGGCGATGGAGAGAGGGATCGCAAAGGGGATCCAAAGGGGAATTGAAAAGGGAATCGAGCAAGGCGAAGCACGATTGCTGAAGCAGTTGTTGACCTGGCGCTTCGGAGCCTTACCGCCCTGGGTCGAGAGCCAGCTCGCAGGCGCTGAACCGGAGCGCCTGGAGGCGTGGGCGAAGCGCGTGCTCGACGCACAGACCCTTGACGCCGTGTTCGTCGAAGGGATACGGTGACAGTATACTCAATTGCAAGCTTGGACCGATCACACGCCGCCGCACCCACCCCAGCGCCACCTTCGCAACAACAACCCGCGGGGTAATTGATCACCCCCCCGGCTGGCACGACGGGCTGGGGTGGCTTGAAGCAACCCCAGGGTAGCGCTTGGCTGGCACGCCCCACTTTATGCTGTAGAAGCCCGATTCATCGGGCGATTAGAACTGAGCGTGAGGTAGAAATCCTCCCGGCCACGTCGACCGCGAGCAACGATCCGCCGCCTGTCGGCCAGAAGCACTCAGAGATACATATACTGTCCCCGAATTACATAACCTTGCAGATTGATGATCGCATTGATAATATGACATGATGTATCGTCACAGAATCGTATCCGAAAGGCTGCAAAGGCTCGTGGAAGCCTTTCCGGTCGTCGTCCTCAGTGGTGCCCGCCAAGTAGGCAAGACCACGCTGCTCCGCCACCTTTTTCCCAAGCTTGACTATGTGGTGTTCGACGCCAGCCTGGATGTCGAAAATGCGCGGCGGGAGCCCGATCTTCTTCTGCGCAACCATCCCGCACCGGTCATCCTGGATGAAATCCAGTATGCGCCCGAGGTAGTGGCAGCCATCAAGCGTCACGTCGACCGTGACCCCCATCGTGTGGGTCAATATCTGGTGACCGGATCGCAGCAGTGGCAGGTTCTACGTTCCGTTTCGGAAAGCCTGGCCGGACGTGCAGCCTTCCTGGACCTCTACGGTTTCTCCCTGCAGGAAATCGCCAATTCAGATACTGGCTGGCTAAGCCGCTGGCTGGAAGCGCCGGATGCCTTCTTCGACTGGAGCCGCCAAGCTGCACTTCACGAAACGAATCTGCCGTCATGGCTCTGGCGGGGAAGCCTGCCCCGCGCAATCGAAATCGACGAAGATCTGATACCGGACTTCTGGGCCGGCTACCACCGCACTTACGTCGAGCGAGACGCCAGGCTGGCCGGTGGCATCGAAGACTGGCAGGACTTTGGCCGCTTCGTTCGTCTGATGGGCGCGCTGACCGCCCAGGAAATCAACTACAGCCAGTTGGGCCGGGAAATCGGGATGACCCCGCAAACCGCCCGGCGTTGGTTGGGCATCATGGAAGGCACGTATCAGTGGTTTTCCCTCCCGGCCTTCTCGGGAAACCCCGCCAAGCGAGTCTCCTTACGCCCCAAAGGACACCTCGCCGACACCGGCCTGGCCTGCCACCATACGCAAATTTCCTCTCCCCGGGCCTTGACCGCCCACCCCCTGTTCGGTGCCTTGTTCGAAACGGCCATGGTCAATGAACTGATCAAACAAGCGTCCCGGCTACCCACCCGCCCAACATTTCACCACTGGCGCGCCGCCGGCGGGGCCGAGATCGACATCCTCCTGGAACGTGACGGCATGCTCTATCCCATTGAGATCAAGCTCACCGCCAACCCAAACCGGCGCATGGCAAAAGGTATCGAAGCCTTCCAGGCCGCACATGCCCATTTGAACTGTGGACCAGGCGCACTCCTCTGCCCCGTGGAACAAACGCGCTGGGTCAGTGAAAACGTATTGGCAATACCGTGGAACCTGATTTGAGGCGATGGAACTAGGCATTCAGGATTCAGAAAGGGATCGAGAAAGGCGAGGCACGGCTGCCGGAACAGCTGCTGACCCGATCCGCGCGGAAGCATGGGCAAGGGGCACGCTCGCAGCTATTACGGTGACAGTATATTCAATAGCAATAGCAATGTTGATGGCACACTTGGACCGCCCAGACGCTGCTGCGCCCGCCCGGAAGCCACGCCCCACACCCTCCCGTGCGGTACTCCACGCCCGCTTTGTCCGACAAGAGGCTGGCGCCGACGCAGCGTCCCGACTTCGCGCAGGCAGTCGTGGCTCTGGCGCAAGCGCACGGACAGGCCGTGGTCATGATCAACGACGATCCGCAGCTGGCTCATGCGGTCGGCGCCCAGGGACTGCATCTCTGGTCGAGTCGGCTGTGGGAGATCGATCAACGTCCGGATTTCGAGCGGATCGCCGCCTCGTGTCACAGCGCCGCCGATCTGGCGCGGGCAGCCCAACTCGGTCTCGACTTTGTCGTCCTTGGCCCGGTGTTGCCGACCGCCAGCCACACGGGGTCGAACGGTATCGGCTGGACGCAGTTCTCGCGCTGGTGGTGCAGCATACCTCTTTTTCTAACCGCACTCCGGAGCTACGGCTTGCAGGAAAGTGGAAACGCGGGCTGGTTCGAAAGTTTCCCCGATTCTCCGCAGTCGCTTGTGAACTTATCATTGGGCAATCAGTGAGCTTGATTGTTGGCCACCGGAACATGCCTGGCCAAGTCCATGCTGTCATGAAGCAATCGGAGGACATCGATGATTCGACCTTCCGCTTCCTTGAAAACCACAAAATGGCGACCTTTTCTGCCTTGCCGAGCCACATGCAAGGTGCGGATGCCTGATCCAATATCGTCCCGCGCTTTGGCCCCCAGAATTTCTGGCCCATCATGCAAGGCCTCAATCGCCAGCGTCACGGTCTCGGCGTAGTACTCTGCCTGGCGAGCGCCGAAGTTCTCAGCAGTCCATGCGGCGATGTCGAGAAAATCCAGTTCGGCGCGCTCTGCCAACCGAATCTGCCAGACAAAGCTCATGCAGCAGCGATCGCTTTGTCCGTGATGAATTTGAGGTGGCCCCGCAGCGATTCTTTGGCCTCAAAGGTCTTGAATCGGCCAGCCTCAACGTCTGCGATCCCCACTTGCACAGCAGACCGAAGCGCCTCAAGACGGCAAGCATCTTCGGCCTCGCGTTGCTCAACGAGACGAAGACCCTCACGCAGAACTTCACTGGCGTTTTGGTAACGACCGCTGGTGACCAACTGCTCGACCAGCGAGGCTTGGTGCTCGGTGAGCACAACATTGCGCGTAGGCATGCCAAGCTCCATCTAGTGGCTATTGGCAGATTATGCCAACCCCGACGGCTTGGGTCAATCGCCGGCAGCCGTAAAGACCACGTTGCGAACCACCAGCAGTTGATGACCCAGAAAGAACTGGCCAAGCGCTGGAGCGTTGCCGAGGCCACCTTGGAACGATGGCGTAGTACTCCAGCCCGAGGCAGCGGACCAGGGCCGGGTCGAAGAGGTTGCGGCCGTCGAAGATCAATGGCTGCTTGAGCAGCCCAGCGTACGCTCAAAGTCCGGAGTCTTGAAGGCACTTCTCTCGGTGGCGAGTAACAGGGTATCCCCATGGCGCTACGCGTCAGGCAGGTTGCGAGGGCTGGTGGACAGTTGAATGCTCCGGCCCCGAGTTTTCTCTTGTTGCCGAGTGGCGACGTCAGTCCTGACAGTGATAGGATGAAACTTCAGCGAGTTGGCGGAGATCGCGCATGACGGCGTTGAATAGCCCTCACGACCGCTTTTTCAAGGCGGTATTCGGGCGGACCGAGGTAGCGGCGGAGTTCCTGGAACGTTACCTGCCGACGGCAGCCGGACAGGCTCTGGACTGGAAGACCTTGCGCACGGCCAAGGATTCGTTTCTCGATCCGGAACTTGCGCTGCATCCCGCGGACCTGTTGTACACCGTCGATCTCCGCAGCGGCGGAGCCGGCTATGTGCACGTGCTGTTCGAACACAAGAGCTACGTCGAGTCGCGAATCGGCCTGGACCTCCTGCGTTACCGCGTGCGGATCTGGGAACAATGGCTGAACGCCGGGAATTCCGGTCGCCTGCCCGTTGTCGTACCGGTCGTTGTGTATCACGGCGCGGCGAGCTGGTGCGTCAGCCGGCAATTCGCCGATGAGGTCGAGGACGCTCCGGCCCTGCGCGCCTATGTGCCGGCGTGTGTCTATCACCTGATCGACCTGAGCGGATACCGGGACGACGAGCTGCAGGGTGCGGTCATGCTGCATACGGCGCTGCTGACCCTGAAGTACATCTTCCGGAACGAGTTGAGCGAACGGCTGCCGGAAATCCTGGGACTGCTGCGGGACCTCGCGCAGAGCTCAATGGGGTTGGACTATGTCCGTACGCTTTTACGGTACCTGGCGCAGGCGGCGAGCATCGACCGCTTGAGCGGTGACGAGTTGCGCCAGGTAGTGACAGAAACTTTGAGTGGTGGAGGTGAACTGATGCTGACGATTGCCGAGCAATGGGAACAACAGGCGATGGAGAGAGGGATCGCAAAGGGGATCCAAAGGGGAATTGAAAAGGGAATCGAGCAAGGCGAAGCACGATTGCTGAAGCAGTTGTTGACCTGGCGCTTCGGAGCCTTACCGCCCTGGGTCGAGAGCCAGCTCGCAGGCGCTGAACCGGAGCGCCTGGAGGCGTGGGCGAAGCGCGTGCTCGACGCACAGACCCTTGACGCCGTGTTCGTCGAAGGGATACGGTGACAGTATACTCAATTGCAAGCTTGGACCGATCACACGCCGCCGCACCCACCCCAGCGCCACCTTCGCAACAACAACCCGCGGGGTAATTGATCACCCCCCGGCTGGCACGACGGGCTGGGGTGGCTTGAAGCAACCTCAGTGCAGCGCTTGGCTGGCACGCCCCACTTTAACCTGTAGAAGCCCGATTCATCGGGCGACTTGGACTGAGCGTGACGTGGAAATCCTCCCGGCCACGTCGACCGCGAGCAACAATCCGCCGCCTGTCGGCCAGAAGCACTCAGAGATACATATACTGTCCCCGGATTACGACTCTAGTCTATTCTGCTAGTACCACGTATAGATATGGACTTGAAATGGCGAAAAATCGTCAACAAAGCTACTACCAGTTAGCGCTAACGTCCGCCCCTCCCCGTCCACCGAAATCGTTCCTTCCTTCACGCTCTGTGGCACTGTGAATTGGACATTAGCAAGAACCTCTCCCTCGTTGTCGGAAGCCTCCCATCGTGCGACATTGACCGCCACAAGCGCCTTCATGCCTGTAGTCGGATGAACGCCATACCGATGAACCACTTTATCAGAACCTACACTAATTCGGATAGAGGGATCATTCATGCCGCCCTGAACTAAGGCAGGCCCAAGATGTTCCATTTGGGAGAAGACTTCCCCTACCATCTCTCGATAACCACTAGTGGTACGATTGTATTTATAGAACAGAAATCCCTCGGAGTTAGCGACTACACCCGTAAAAAAATGATAACGCATCTCCTCCCGTGTTAACTGACGAGCGCTCTTCGGATCGTTTGGCAGATGGAAAGCCAACCCAACAGCATAGAATCTCCTTCCAGCTTTCTTTGCCACCTCGGAAGCTTCTCTCCACCGAAGCCATGACCTACGGACATACTTGTGAAAAACGTCAACCTGCGGATCCGTCCAACCCGGGTAATAATCAACCATAACATTATCATCACGATCTAGGTATTCGGCCTTTACCTCATTCGCAAAAACCATCCAAAAAACCGCGTCAGAATTACCAGCCTTGACCGCCTCTCTTTGCAGCCTGATGTAATCAACCTTCCTATTCGTGTCGGTTCCAAAACCGGCACTAAGCGAATACTCTGGCTCGTCTGCGATGTAGTAGCCAGCCAAGGCAGGATGTCCCTTCGTGGCGCGCGCAATGTCTGTCAACCTCGAAGAAGGAATGTTCCATTCAGGCCTCGTGTAACAATCCACAATCACCAGCAAGCCATTTCTCTGCGCCTCATCGAGGTATTTTCGTGCCTTAGCCGCCTCAAACCATTTTGAATTGTACGGCATAACAATCTTTGCCTTCGATCTCCCAATAGCTGACAGCCTATGAATGCCAGCTTCGTTATCAAACCATCCAACGAGATAATCGCTCTGAGCGTACGCAACCGCCCCGCCATTTTGCACACAAAATCCCGCCCACAGGCAGGCTGTCAATAATAGTCCAGAGAACGATACTCGTCGGAACATGATAAGCTCTAGGCTAGAAAGCGAGAAATTGACTCAGCTTGCTCAGATTCTTCAACACCAGAGTACCCAGCCCGCCAACGTCATTTCGCCGCAGAGCTGCGTAATCCTCGCGACTCTTCCGCAGGATCTGAGCCACCGAACGATTACTTTCGCCCCCGATTCGCATCTTTACTAGCACCTTCGGAATATATGCCAGTCTAATTTGGCCTCGGCTTAGATACCGGAGCACCGCATCATAATCGGCGCCGATGCTAAAATTGGTATCGAATCCACCCCACTCCTCGATAACGGACCGCCTTAGGTACAGTGTCGGATGCGGTGGCATCCACCCCCAGGCCAGTCGCGCCGGAGTGTACCGACCCGAACGCCAACGTCGGACGATTCGCTTGGGGTCGTCCTTGGACACGTAGTCCAAATCCCCGTAGACGCCTTCCACATCTGCGTCCTCAAAGGCTGCCGCCACACGCTCAAGGACTCGTTCGTCCGCATAGAAGTCATCGGAGTGCATGAACCCCACTACATCCCCTGTGCTGCGAGTCAAGCCTTTATTAAGTGCATCGTAGATTCCGCTATCACGCTCGCTCACGATCAATGCCAAATGGTGCCTGTAGCGCTCCACGATCCCCATTGTCCCATCGGTGGACGCCCCGTCAATAACTATGTGCTCAACATTCTTCCACGTCTGTCCCACCACACTTTCAAGAGACTGACCAACGGTCTCGGAACGATTAAAGACGGCAGTTATAACCGAAATTCTTAACATTCTTTTCACTAGCGTTAGGCATGTGGAACAATTAGTGCTTACAAGCCCGCACGCAAACTCGAACAAAGGCATCGTGCACTAACGTGGTTATGGCAAGCAGACCCATCGCGGCCCTCCGAAAACCACCCTATTATCTCAACAATTATCTAAGCAAACTTGCTAGCCGCGAAGCCATATTATCCCATGAAAACATGTTCCACTCACAGTGCGTTGATTCGAAATGGTGCTCCAGTTCCTTGGCGGAGTACCTCCTTGTGATTGCACCGAAATAATCTAGCGCTTCGCGTATACTGCCAACCTGTTTAAAAAACGGATAGTTGTCCGCAACCGAATGCAGATCCTCCGAAACGTCGCTTAAGCTGGCAATGACATCTCGACTATAAATCATCTGCATCAGCTTCAACTTGAAGCCTACCACAAACCGGTCGTTAATCAAGCCAAAAGCCGGGTTGATCTCTGAACCGAAATCACAAATGACTAGGCCGTGATCGTGAATAGCTGCGCGTTCAGATGCTGACAACCGACTTAGCCGCTTTGGCAGCCAATCCTCGGACCCCGATATGTGCACTAAGTCCAACCGACGTTCCAGCAACGGAGCCATGAAAGGTGGCGGCGGCAGAATTTGCGACTTAGATGAAATTCCAGGAAAATCCTCAACCGCGCGCCGATAGTCTCGTGCGGACAAGAAGACAACGTTCCCTGCTCCGCGAAAATGCTCGGAGAAGTGGCCCCGGGCGCCGGTGCGATAATAGCACTCCAGCAATCGCCGCCCGGGAAAGCTGAACGCCGGGAAATAATTATGCACTATTAACACGCTAGCGGAGATACCTTTGACAGCACTGAAGAGTGCCTCGTGCGAACAAATAATCTGGCGCCCATTGTGGTGGGCGCTGGCGATCCGCGCCCGTACTGCGGGGGGTACCGGCGTAGCCCACATCGGCAGACCGACATGCCGTTGACGTTCAACCTCGACGGCTTCAACATTAAGCCCGTGGCGCCGGAGGGCCGCAAGCGTCTTGCGGTCGTAGATATCGCCGCCGTCTTCCTTACTACCAGCCGTCCTCCCGAAGCAGATGAACAACACAGAGCGAGAGTCGACCGCAGGTTGATCATCTTGTCCCACATCCCTATAAGCCATGATTCACTCCAAATCGCTGCAATACGGCATATCCAAGCCCCCCTTAGTCTCGTCCAACGTGCGGCCCATCACCTTCAAAGCACACCCAAAATCCGTCCCGCGCCTGACGTTGAAACCATCAGGGCCGGCCATTGATGGTCATAGACGTTGCGGTAAGGGTCCGGTTCGTGCATAAGGCTGCTTAGGCGTGATCCGTAAAGGATATGGGTGGAAACGAAGCGCAGTGGTCAGGACAAACAGCAGATACCAATACAGGTAAAGGACGAGGTAACCAAAAGCAAAATTCACAGTAAGAACAAAGACCCCTATAACGGTTGCCCGCTTAATCCCCGAACATCTAAATACCCACCACGTAAAAAAAAGATAAGCGGACAGTCCGACCAACCCGGTTGAAAGAAATACCGCTACCAGCATGTTATCGATTTGTCCACGCGCGAAGGTTGACCAGGGACCGAGGTATCCATAGGTTTTAATCAGCCAATCCTCATAGTTCGCGTATCCTGTTCCGAACAGAAAGCCAGATACGCCGAACTCGGACCAGTATTTCGGAAGCGCCGTAAGGGCGTTAATCCGGCTACCCTCGCTGCCTTCGAGGCCGCCCTCTCCTAACGCTATGAGCGTCTTGTCAATCCTAGTAGAATACACCTCAATTGCCTGCACCACCGCATCATAGAAATATGCTACTGATAACACGACAAGTGTGATCGACAGTAACGCGTAAAGAATTGCTCGCCGCCGAAGCAGATTTCTGACTGCTGACGGTAGATCCTGGAGGCTTTTTACGATTAAGTATGTAAATATAATCACAAGGCCGGACATCGAACCTATGGCCAGAAGCGCGACAAGGATTATTGTTTTATGCCACATGAACCCATTCTTCGAGTCTTTAGAAATGTCTAGGACTGCAAAGGCAAAACAAAGATAAATTGCCAAATGCGATGGCTCAAGAAACCCCGCCTTGGGTCGGAGAAAATTGATAAATACGCCTTGACCGCCATACGGGAAAATCACTCTCAAAGCGTCGGAGATCATCCCAATTCCCAGGACTTGCGCCCCTAACTCGACGCAGATGATAGTTAGCGTCAGATAAAGACCGAGCAAAAATCCTCTCAGCAACTTATGCCAGGCTAACGGCTCAAACACTGGTACAGTCAGCGGCGCTATTGCCACTCCAAGTGCACAAATCGATAGTGCATAACTAGTGTAATCAAACCTTGGCATGGCCGTCACGATAAAGGCCAGAAGCATACCACCCGCCACCAGATGCGAGCGGCCGATCCCGCGAGTCACAAGTCCTAATAGCGAGTAAGCGGTGCCGAAGAAAATTGCTGGTGAAAGAGGAAAGTTACCGGTCAGAAGAATACCCATCGCAGGAAAAGGTAGTGCAGCAGCAGTCAGGTAGAGCAGACTGTGGCTCAAAGTCATAATTCCCACCTCTTATTCGACAAGGAATCTTGCCACCGAGTCTATGGCTACCAACGGCCAATGACTTGTTGTTCAAAGGCACCGCATATTAAGGCGAAGAGAGTTAACCTCGTTCGCCATCAAGCTGGTGGCTTTCCGTTTGTTCCCAAACCCAGCGGAAAAGGGAAAGGTATTCACTATCAATTCGCTCCGGCGAATAGTCCCTGCGCACTGTGGATTCTGCAGCTTGGCCAAGACTCGTTGCGCGCTCCTTGTCCTGGATGATAGAGTCGAGGGCGGCCGCAAGGTCTGCCGGGCTGCCCGGCTTTACAAGAATTCCGTTGTGACCATTACTGATGATGTCGGACACCCCCGGAATATCGGACGCGACACAGGCGCATCCGCATCCCATGGCCTCTAGCAAGGAATTTGGCATGCCTTCGCTCAGAGAGGGGAGCACGAATATGTCCAGTGACCACAGAATGGCTCTTACGTCACGCGCGAACTCTATGTGAATCAATGTCTGATTGGAGGCAGCGGCCTCGGCCGCGCAAAGACGAAGGTACTCTCCATCGGCCTCTCCATGCCCACTCGCAGGTCCGCACAGGACAACGACGGTATTGGCTAGGCCTAAGTGCGCAACCGCCCTGACCAGATCAAGTTGCCCCTTACGGACACACTGAGTACCTACTATGCCGATTACAACGTCGGCTGACGCAAACCCGAGTGCACTGCGCGCGGCGCGCCTCTCCACTTCATTAGGGGACCTAAAGGTGTGGTCCACCGGATTGGGGATATACTGCCGTACCGCCGAGGATAAGCCGAGGTCGCCAAGTTTCACAAAGTCAGACCGATTTAAGACAATTGCACATGCACTCTTCTGGATCATTCGCCGGCGAAGAAAATAGACGAACCGGTTGCCTCGCACCAGTTCCCCGCCAGAGACACGCACAACATACGGCACTCGAGGAGCAAGCAGGAAAGACAAAATTACGTTCGCGAAAAAGAAAACAGGGAAGACCACAATCGCTTGCTTACGCTCGGCATGTATCTGGCGCCAAGCCTTAAGCGCGTAAATAAAATCTGCAAGAACTCGTGCGATCACTCCCCCACTATTCGGTGCCACAGGACGGAATATTAACTTAAAGTCGAACGCGCGCTCGTTTCTCCGGATGATTCCCAAGATCTGGAACAGCCAACCCGCATAATCTGAAGGCAGCACGGGGCAGGGAATAAAAACAACCGGTCTTGAGCGCATTCTCGCATTAATCTCTATAGTTTACAGTGGGTGGTCGGGATGCTTTTGGCTGCTCATGGCCTAGCTGTGCCCCATTTTCCGAAGATCGCACTTAAGGACATCCGCTGGAATCGAGCCTATTCGTCATCTAAGATTGAGAACAAGTTTCTAGTGTCCTTTACAACTCGCATCTCAATTGCTTGGCACAAAATTTTCTTAACGACTTTACGCCACGGGGCCAATACGATTAATCTGGTACCAATTGTTATCAATGTAACGCGTTCTCGAATTGCCATTTCAGAATAAAACGACGCTTCCGAGTGCATATCGACGCTCAAGTACTTTAGTGCAGTCACGGCCGCCATTCGAGCAGCTTCTCTTGTTCGCTTTCGGAACAACCCCGCCTCTGCCCCATAAATGTCAACTATATCAAAACCAAACTCTCGTCTTTCTCTGACACACTCTATGGCAATGTATGACATTTTTCTTTGGCTTAACCCTTTTTTGTGGCTCGATGAAACCCCACCGTCTGAGAAACTCCTCCGGTCATACAAGACTTCTGGGCAAAATCCGAAACTGCCATGAAGTGACATCCTCAGCCAAAGATCACGGTCTTGTGCGTATTTGAAGAATGGCCTATACCCGCCTACCTTGTCGTAGACAACGCGGCGAAACATCACTTCTCCATGAGTGAAGGGGTTGTTTTTTATAATGTCGTCGTGAACTGCTACCGGACTTTTTGGTCGCCTTATTTCTTCGAAGCCACTATATCGACCACCAACGACGACATGCCGGATCGAACAACCCACCCCGATTAAGTCTTGGTTAGACTCAAGAAATTCTAGTTGTCTTCTAAGTCGCTCCGGATGAGACACGTCGCCCGCCCCTTGGATAGCTATAATCGGCGCACTTGAGCTTTCAATAGCGCGGCATATTGCTCGAGTAAACCCAGTATTCTGCTGATGGATCACTCGTAAGCGGGGGTCGTTGTAGCTGTCGAGCACGTCCCGAACACGGGGGTCGTCACTGCCATCGTTAACCACAACCACTTCGAAGCTGTGGAGATCCTGCGTCAGCAAGCTGTCGATTGTGTCACGGATATAGTCAGCGCGGTTGTAGCATGCACAGACAACCGAAACACGCGGTACAACCTGCGGAAGGGGTTCCGAGTGAGAGACAGAGGTCATGTACTTGGATGAAGGCGCCAAATCGGTCGTGTCGTGAGTGAGGACCCTGCCGGCAGGATGTCGCCGTGCGCGCTCACGTAACGCGCTTCGACTTCCATTGCATAGCCGGTGGCAGTAAGGACTGCAGAGTTGATTTCTTTAATCAGCGACAGAACGTCGCCGGCGGTGGCCCCGCCTGCGTTGACGATGAAATTGGCATGCTGCGCGGAAACCAGAGCTCCGCCAAGGCGACGGCCCTTAAAACCAAGCCGCTGGATCACTGCGCCAGGAGGCCCGTATTCGCCGTACATAGCGGGGTTGCTGACGAACACCGAGCCGCAGTTGGGCTGCTTTTGGGGGAACTTGCGCCGGCGGCTACCGAGAATTTCAAGCATTTCGCGCCGGACCAACGCACGGTCGGGTGTGGGCCGCAAGCGGAGAACTGCGCCCGCTATGACGTCGCCACACGTCTGAAAGACCGACTGCCGATAGGCAAAGGCACACTCTTCCCGAGTGCGGTGACGGACGTTGCCCTGTGCGTCGACGCTAGTGACCGAAACAATCGCGTCGCCGATTCCTTTCCGCTGACTCCCCCCATTCATGCAGATCAGGCCACCCAGCGTACCGGGAATCCCACAGGTGTGCTCCAGGCCGGTCAGGCCTGCCTGCATTGCGCGGCGCGCAAGACCCGGAACCCAGCACCCTGGACCCGCCGTTATCTCGCACCCCGCAACACTCAGTGAGGCGAAATCGCCGCCGATCTGCAGGCAAATCACCCTTAGCCCTTCATCTGCGAAGAGAAGATTGCTGGTAGCGCCAATCACGACATGCGCAAGGCCCTCTGAATGTAGCCAGACGCGTAGCCGCGCTAGCTCCTCAATGTTTCGCGGGCGAACAATTACATCCGCGAGTCCGCCAATGCGCCAGCGGCTAATACGGGAAAGGGGCACTCCGCAGACCACGTGCCCGGAGCAGATCTGCTCGAGGTGGCGAATCGCTGACGCCGCCACTGGCAGGCCTAACGTGCGTCCGTTAGCCAAAGTGGACCCTGGCCCCAAGGCTCCGCAGCTTTTCAGCGAAGTTCTCGTAGCCCCGTGCGATCTGCCAGGCGTCTGTGATGACCGTCTCACCCTCGGCCGCCAACCCGCACAAAGCAAGCGCAGCGCCGGCGCGCAGGTCGAGTGCGCGTACTTCAGCCCCATGGAGCCCGCCACCGTGACCGTATATTTTCAGCATGTCCCCCACCACTTCATGCCTAAGGCCCATGCGTGCCATCTCCGCTGCGTAACCATAGCGGCCGGGGAAGCGCAGATCGATAATCCGTGATTCGCCGCGCGCCTTTGCGGCCCAAGCCGCCAAGATAGGCTGAACGTCAGAATTGATCCCCGGATGCGGCCCGGTGCTGATTTCGATCGGGTAGCAGGTGCCTCCTCGAACAATCACTGAGTCGTCACCCTGATAGAGCCTTGCCCCAGCCGCCCGCAGATGCGCCAGCACAACCTCAAGATCAGCATAGGGAAAACGTTGGATCTCGATGTCGCCGCCGGTGATCACGGCCGCAGCTAGCCAGGTGATGGCCTCCATGTTGTCAGCAATCACCTGGTGCTCTGCCCCGTTCAATCCCTCAACGCCAGTAATCTCGATGTGCTCTTGCCCGAAGACCCGGATCTTCGCGCCCATACGGCGCAGCAGCGCAATCAGGTCCAGTATCTCGGGGCGGATATGCGGATTCCAGATGCGGGTAACCCCCTTGGCCAAGCTTCCCGCAAGGAGAGCATTCTCGGTGGCGCCAGTGGAGCGCAACGGAAGATGGATATCGGCCCCCATCAGCCCCCCGGGGGCCGCAGCACACAGATACCCTCCTTCCTCCCATACCCGCGCGCCGAGACGCTCCAACAGCATGACGTGCAGATCGTACTTGCGTTCGCCGAGCTTGCATCCGCCTGGAAGCGGCACACTCCCTTCGCCAAACCGTCCCGTCAGCGCGCCAAGGATCAGCAGCGTATTCCGGATCGAGCGACCCTCCCAAGTGAGACAGGTGTGCATCGGCCCGGCTTCGGTGATGAGAATCTCGTCAGCCGACTGCAGGACGACCGTCTTGCCCAGCGCCACCAGCATATCCACGTGTATCTGGGCATCCAGGAGGCTCGCGGGGTAATTGGTAAGCCGAACCGCCCCTGCCGTAAGCAAACTTGCCGCCAGCAGGCGCAACGCGGAGTTCTTCGCACCGCTCAGGGAGACGGTGCCACTCAGGACCGAACGTGAGACGCTGAATCTATTGATGCCGCTCATTCCCAACCTCTAAATTTTTAACTTCGTTAGCGGAGGCAATAACCCGGATAACTCTTGCAGGTGCCCCGACAACAGTCGCGTTATCTGGAACGTCATTCAGGACCACCGAATTCGCACCAACGACGCAGTTCCTGCCAATTTTCACTCTCCCGGCAATTACGGCCCCCGCGAAAATGACAGTCCCATCACCGATTTTTGGATAATCATTCTTCTGGGCATCACCAATTCTAGCGCCCCCGATGGTAACGTTTTGATAAATTGTAACACGCTCACCGACAGCGACACCCTCGCCAATGACTATTCCAGTCGGATGAGGGAATTTCACCGTACCAGGTAGACTAGCTTTGTGGGAAATAAACACGCTGAACTTTCTCTGAATTCTGTTTGCAACTAGCATCGCTATTTTATGATAGCCATTTCCGCTGAGATACCTAATCAGCTTGAGGTGAAGCACCAAGCGGGGCTGCGACCCTGAAAAGGCCAATAAGAAGATTTTCTTAAGGGTATGGCTCATCGTTCAAATGGGCCCCGGAGGAGCCATATCATGGTTTTGCCTCGCACTCTGGCACACATTGAGGAACCTGATTACAGCATAGCTTATAGCCAAGTAAAAAAGAGTCATTAACCCACTGTATGCAATTGTAAAAAGAATCGCCGAAAGATTTGTGATACTGAAGACCAAGTACAGCGAAATCAGCATTATTGCCCTTACACCGTTAATTGCCAGAAATAGCTTTTGTTGATTGAATACATTCAAAACCTGAATCATGGGTGCTGAAGTTATCTGAAACAGTAGAGAAACAGCTAGGATGGATGCAAATATCCCGGCTAGAAACCAGATCTCTCCAAAGATCAAACTGAACAAACTTGGACCAAAAACGATTATAGCTAGCGCTGACGGCACACCGATCGCGAACAGCCGCTTTTGGACCGACTTTGTTATTTCAAGAATTTTTCCTGGGGCCTTCCTTGATAATCTCGCGACCTCGGCATAATAGGCCTTTCCTATCGATTGCCCCAGGAGGTTGACCGGGAGCGCCAGGGCCATCATCGCCAATCCAAGCTGCCCTGTCGTTTCGGCGTCATACAGCGCTGCAGCAAACAGAAGTGGCGCCTGCATCGAAAACACCATCAGGAACTGCGACGGCAATCTATAAACCGGAAATCCCCAGTAGTACCTCCCCGTAAAGGCCATGCGACGCAGGGTGACCATCCCCGCCGTGCGCTGAAAATCCGATCTGAATCTCGCGACGAACGATCCGCTTCCACCGCTTTGGGCTACCACCTGACCGAGTAGCAGTCCCAGAGGTTTGAGGGCAAGCAGACCGAGGCCGATTTTCAGGAACGATCCGACTGCCGACTGGAAGACCTGCGTTTGAGCGATGATCCGATAGGCCTTGCGCCGGGTGGCCCACATCGAGAGCAACTCATAGCTCCCCGTGCCAACGATACCCAGAACGATGAGCCACCAGTAAGGAGCCAGCACCTCCATTGACACAAGCCCCAAGAGCGCGGGGCCGAAGGCCCAGAGGACCAGGCTGACGGCTAAGGTGATGCAGAGCATTAGCCCAGCAGACAGTGCCATGAGGTTCATGGCCAGCCCGTCATGCCTGGGTAACGGGATCGCCACCACATAGCGTAGCGTGACAATGGGTACGAGCATCAGCACGAGCGAGGTGAAGACCGACAAGACGCCGTAGTCTGCGGGGCTATAGATTCGGGTCAAGACTGGAATGGATGCCACACCGATGATCCGGGCAACACCAGTCCCGATGGCGAGAGTCGCCATTCCTTTGAAGACGGTGCTTCCGGCCCCGCCCGAGAAGCGCACCCAGAGCTGTCGCCAGCTTTTCATTGACGCGCGGATTCATTCAGGCACATGAGTCTGGCCACCGTCGCATTGCTTGTGAGTCATTGTTAGTGCCCCCATCGTTCTAAATGAACAGCGTCTGTGCAGGCCGCAAGCGGGGGAAAGCATGCCGCAAGTCCTGGGCATCCAGCCCATACATCTCCCGAAGCACTCCACTGAGCACTGACCGGTACTCGTTCAAGACCGGCACATCCCGATTCTGATGCAAGTCGGCCTCGCCCAGGCGTGCGTGCTCGCCAATAATCGCACCGCCAGAAATGGGGCGGCCCCCAGCAAGCACGGCGTGCTGAGCGGACGACGGGATGGGCGCTGCATTGCTTGTCCGCCGCGCAACAGCTCAACCGCCGTGGTGACATAGCGGTAGGGGTCCTTGAAGGTTCGGCCAGGCGCGGATCCCTTCGCTACCCGCTGGATGGCTGCCACGGTGCTGGCCAGGTCACCCTGGGTGGCGGCGAAGGCGGAGGCGGCGTGAGCCTGCTGCACTTCGTTGCTCGCCTCGCCAAGCAGATAGCGGCTCAGTTTGCCGCTGATGTGGCGTGCCGTCGCCGGATGTGTCGTCAGCAGGTCGGCAAGCGCTTCGACTTCGGCAAAGCCAGCGGCTTCGATGGTTTTGCCGAGCACCTGCTTGGCGCCGCCTTGATGCTTGTAGGGGTCGAAGAGGAATTCGCCGCGCGCTATTGCCAGGGGATCATCCTCTGGGTTCCTCCCACCGGGGGTGAGTGGTCTGAGGCCCATGCCGGTGAGGATCCGCGCGACTTCACGGACGTCGGCCTGGCTGTAACCACCGCTCACCCCCATGGTATGCAGTTCCAACAGCTCCCGGGCAAGGTTTTCGTTGCCGCGGCCGGCGGTATTGCTGACGTTGTCCAGGTACACAAGCATGGCCGGGTGGCTCAGTACGCTGAGGAGCATGTCGCGAAAGCTGCCCCGGACATGTGGCCGAATCGCACTGTCGACGTAATCGGGCACCGCCACGCCAACCAGGCCTTTCTGCGAGGAGACATTGAAATGGTTGAACCAGAACCAGACCAGTCGTTCCGTTTCGGCATCCGGGCTGTTGAAGCCGCGCCGCAGGGTCAGGTCGGAATAGCTTTGCACCAGTTCGCGGCGCGCGCGATTGATCCCTTCCTGCGCGAGACGACGCTCCTCACCCGTCAATCTGGCACGTGCGGCCTGCTCCTGGCGAAACCGGGAGATGGCCGAGGCGTCGGGTGAGAAGCTGATCGTCATCGTGTCAGTTCACTCTGCAGCAGTTTCGAGTAGCGATTCGCATTGCCCCTCAAGCACTCATACCCGCGTTTGGCGGTGTGGACAGCGGGAATCCGTTGCCCGGTCTCCCATACTGCGGCGGCCCAGCGGCGCCGCCGCTTTGCTGGATGACGCCGCTCTGCGAACCCTCGGTCAGCGCCGCGAGTCCCGCCCGATGCACAGGTACTCGACGCCCTGCCCGCGCACGGAATCAGGGGCGAACAGGTTCCGGCCATCGACGATGACCGGTTGCTTCAGTCTCTGCTGAACGGCCGCAAGATCGACGCTGCGGAACTCCTTCCACTCGGTGACGATGACCAGTGCGTCCGCTCCATCGAGCGCGGCCAGCGAATTGCTCGCGTAGCTCAGTCGCGGCTCGTCGCCGAAGATCCGTCGGGCTTCGTCCATCGCCACCGGGTCGTAGGCAGTGACGGTCGCGCCCGCGGCGAAGAGGTCGGCGATCAGCGTCCGGCTCGGTGCTTCGCGCATGTCGTCGGTGTTCGGCTTGAAGGCAAGGCCCCAGACGGCAAAGTGGCGGCCCGAAAGATCACCGAAGCGGGTCTTCAGCTTGGCTGCCAGCACGTGCTTCTGCGCATCGTTGGCTTCCTCGACGGCGGTGAGAACGCGCAGCTGAACGCCAGCTTCCAGGTCAGCGGTACGGATCAGTGCCTTGACATCCTTCGGGAAGCACGAACCGCCGTAGCCGCAGCCCGGATAAAGAAACTGGTAGCCAATGCGCGGGTCGGAGCCGATTCCCCGGCGGACCATCTCGATGTCGGCACCAAGCACTTCGGCGAGGTTGGCCAGTTCATTCATGAAGCTGATGCGCGTGGCGAGCATCGCGTTCGCCGCGTACTTGATCAGTTCGGCGCTGCGCACGTCGGTGACGATCATCCGTTCGTGGTTGCGCTGGAACGGGTCGTAAAGCGCGCGCATCAGGTGGATCGCCTGGTCGCTCGAGGCGCCGACGACGATCCTGTCGGGCCGCATGAAGTCTTCGACGGCCGCACCTTCCTTGAGGAATTCCGGGTTGGAGACAACGCTGAAAGGGATGTCGACCTCGCGCTGGCGGAGTTCTGCGGCCACGGCGGCATGGACTGCATCGCCGGTACCGACCGGAACGGTGCTCTTGTCGACGACGACCTTGTAATCGGTCATCACCCGACCGATGTTGCGTGCGGCGGCGAGGACGTACTGCAAGTCGGCGGAGCCGTCTTCGTCGGGCGGTGTCCCGACGGCGATGAACTGAATCGTGCCGTGGTGTACCGACTGCTCGACATCAGTGGTGAAGCGAAGCCGGCCAGCGGCGACGTTGCGGCGCACGATCTCCTGCAGTCCAGGTTCGTGGATCGGTATGCCGCCCGCCTCGAGGATGCTGATCTTCGCGGGATCGAGGTCGAGGCAGAGGACGTCGTTACCAACTTCGGCAAGGCAGGCGCCACTGACGAGGCCGACGTAACCGGTTCCGATGACGGTAACTTTCAAGGGGCTTCCTTAATGTGAGCATCGCGTCTGCGACTGGCGAGTTTCCCTTCTCGCGTATGCTGGAGAAGGGCTGGCGATGAGGGAAACGGTCATGACCTGCATTATCAGCGATACCGCAACAGTCATGCCCGTTCGCGTTGGGTCAGATGCGGTAGTAGTCGAGGTACCACTGGACGAAACGCGCGATGCCTTCGTCAAGCGGTGTGTTGGGCGAGAAGTCGATCCATCGGCTGAGCGCGCTGGTGTCGGCGTAAGTGGCGGGGACGTCGCCGGGCTGCATCGGCAGCAGCCGCTTTTCTGCGGGTCGCCCGAGTTGCCGTTCGAGGCAAGCGATGAACTCCATCAGAGGCACGGGTTGATGGTTGCCAATGTTGAACACGCGGTACGGCGCGTTGCTGGTCGCTGGATCGGGCTGTGTCGCGTCGAAGGTTTCGTCAGCGGATGGCGGACGATCGCAGACACGGACGACCGCCGCGACGATGTCGTCCACGTAGGTGAAGTCGCGCTGCATGTTGCCGTGGTTGAAGACGTCGATCGGCCGTCCCTCGAGAATCGCGCGGGTGAAGAGGAAGGCGGCCATGTCAGGCCGGCCCCAGGGTCCGTAAACGGTGAAGAAACGAAGGCCAGTGGTCGGCAGCCGATAGAGATGGCTGTAGGTGTGGGCCATCAGTTCGTTCGCCTTCTTGGTCGCCGCGTAGAGGCTGACCGGGTGGTCGACGTTGTCCCGCTCCGAGAACGGCATGCGGGTGTTGCCGCCATAGACGCTGGAACTCGAGGCATAGACAAGGTGCTCGACGCTCTGGTGGCGACAGCCTTCGAGGACGGCGAGGAAGCCACTGAGGTTGCTGTCGACGTAGGCCCCGGGATTGACGAGCGAATAGCGCACCCCGGCCTGCGCGGCGAGATGGATGACGCGATCGAAGCCTTCCCGGGCGAAGAGGTCGGCCATCGCCGTCCGGTCGCTGATGTCGAGGTGAACGAAGCGGAAGTCGCCCTGCCCGATGAGCTGTTCGAGGCGCGCCCGCTTGAGTCCGACGTCGTAATAGTCGTTGACGTTGTCGATGCCGACGACGCTGTCGCCACGACGCAACAGCCGCAGGGCGGTGTGCATACCGATGAAACCGGCTGCGCCGGTAACCAGGATCTTCAAACCGGGAACCTCGGGAAAAAGGGGACAGTATATGAAATTTCACCCAGAGACCAGCCCGCTCACCAAGCGCTTCGAGCGCTGTCCGCGGATGGCTCAGGTAGGTCAGGCAGGCCTCGTCGCCGCAGACGCGCCAGGGCCGCTTCGATGGCAACCGAGGCGTGCGCGGTCGCTGTCGCCCCCGTGGCGAAAAGGTCGGAGAGCAGCGTCCGGACCGGCGCTTCGCGCAGGTCTTCGGTGTTTGGCTTGAAGGCGAGGCCCCAGACGGCAAAGTGGCGTCCGTTGAAGTCGCCGCAGCCTACGGTCCAGGCAAGAAAAGCATACCGTCTCTTCTCGAACATGTCCTCGAGCGTGTCGGCGTCGAGGACTTCGAGCGCCCAGTCCTCCAGTTGCTCGCCCCTCGCCTCCGCGAGCCGTTGGCGTGCCCACTCCGGCAGCGGCCCGAAACGACGCTCGAACAGCTTCTGCAGCAGCGTGCTCTCGCCTTCGAGGCGGCCTTCTTCCTTCCACTGCCTTGTCCAGAAAAACGGGGACAGTATATGAAATACCTTGAGACAACAATCACCTCGGAAACCTCGATGGCGCTGGGTTATGTTGCCTGCAGCCTGCGCATGGTTCAGCAGAGCAAGTGCGCCTTCCCGCCGCGCGGCTCGATGGTGAGTCGCGTTTCATTGGGGGAAATAGGGGGGAGAGTATGGGAAATACCCTCGCTGGATTCGTCTCAAGGGTGCGGGTGATTCTGCCCTGTTGAAAGCGGTTGGAAAATCGATACAGCAGCAGCGGACAGCGGCCTGCATGCAGTGCGCCAACAAAAGGGGGCACCGGGTCATTCAGTTCGATCCGGGGTCCTCGCCCAAGTGCAGGGCAACCCGACTGATCAGCCCTGCATTGTAGTGGATGCCTTGTTGTCGCATCGCTTGCGCGGCTTCATGGAATGACGGGATCAGGCCAGCCGACTTGGCTTTGGCAAGCACACCGGGCGTGCCTGTCACGTTAAGCCCAATATACTCGGCGATGCGGCGGCCCAGGCGCTCGTCGATGATCACTCTGTGCGCGGCGTACTTCCTCGCCAGGATGATGGTTTGCTTTTCTCCGCGATCCAGTTCGAGGAGGACGGGTAATCCCGATGTCGCTTCATCTACTACGGGATGACCCAATCCAGTGATATCAAAGCGGGAACAACTATTCGTCCGCCGTCAGCGCATTCGCCGATGACCGATTCTGCAACGTGCACCGTGCCGAACAACTGCGGCAAGAGATGCAACTGGCCGATGCTGGCGAGTGCAATAAACGGCGTGGTATTGGAAAAAAACGATCACAGCAAGGAAATCTCTCTGAGAAAGTCGTCATCGTTGTCTTCCAACAGATTTGCGCCACCTGTCTGCATCGCTTTCAAGAGGAAATGGGCGCGCGGAATGCCAAGCCAGTTTGCTGCCATGCCAGACGACAAGCGACCCTCGCGAAACAAGGCCATCGCGGCTTCCTCCTTGACCCATTCGGCAAATTGGTCTGCGTCCAGGTGCAAACCCAACAAGATTTCCCGTGGGCACTCTATTTCAATGGTGCTTTGCATGGCAATTCGCCTTCGCTAACAAGGCTAATAAGGGGACAGTATATGTATTTCCCGCAGACTACCAACGACCTGAAAACCTGCACTGGCCCCGGCGGCTCTCCTTCATGCGCCGACATGCTCGGCACGATCGTGAGCTTCTGGCTGGCGCCTGGCGGCTGGGTCGCCCGTTGCGCTGAGCAGTCCCCTCAGTGGAGCCGACGGCGGGCCTCGTGTGCCGCTGCAGACAGTGTCGCCCATGGGCTTTCTGGGCGATGGTTGCCGACCAGGAAAACACGCCTGAGGCTGGCGTGTTGCGGGCTTGGCAGACGATTGGACAATTGCCCTGCGGTGCGGGCTCGCTACACCGCCGCGGGGGGCTGCGGAAGCCTTTGGCTGCCTGGTGAAGTGACGGCGCCGGGTGGCGGCTGGTCGCTATGCGTGTCTTCAGGCATCCGGTCGCCAGGCATCATTGAGGGCTTGTTCTGGCATCGCCGAGGGACAGGCGTCGGGGAGGCCACTCATTTGGTCCATTCGCCTGATGCGTCGCCAGAGGCCTGATTCGCCCGAGGCATGATTCGCCCGATGAATCGGGCTCCTACGGGGGTGGATGGGTGGTCCATGGGCTCGCTCCTTGCGCTGCGCGAGGAAGGACTTTTTGCGGCCCTGACGCGAATCGCGTTGCTCTGGCCTGCTACATGGTCGCAGATGGCTGGCAAGAAGGGGACAGCTGGGCCGCGTTCGGGTCTTTCTGCAAGGTCGATACGAGCGTGGCAGGCGGGTGATTCTGCCCGGTCAGCCCCGCAACCTGGGCGCGATCAGCGGCCTCAACGGAGCAGATACCCGGCGAGTTCGGCATACAGTGGAAACTTGTCATCCATGGAAATGAGTGTGGCGTCGTGCGTCAGTGCCGTGGCGATAATCAGTCGGTCTTGGGGATCGCGATGGTGTTCGGGTAGCTGAACGGCAATGCGGGCAATGCGTGCGGTGATCGGCAACAGCGTGATGCCCGAACCATCGATGGCTTTTTCGAACCATGCGTCTTCCGCACATGGCAGGTGGATTCGGCCATGATGCGCCAACCAGGCGACTTCAAAGCAGGAAATGGCAGAAACACCAACCGACCAGCGCTTTCAATACGCGCGGTCCAGGCCGATTGGAGACGCATCTGATCCGCGTTGATCCACCAGAGCCAGATGTGTGTGTCGAGAACGATCATCGAGGCAAGTCCCAATCGATTTCGGGAACGCTGCCGAGAATGTCGCCATTGATTTGAACTCGGCCGGCAATGTGCGGGTGTGGGCGCCGACGAACCGCAACGGGTTCATCGGCAGTGAGGACAATGATTTCGACGCGGCGATTATTGAAGGCATCGGGCAGTTCAATCAGCACATGCCGATCCTTGACCTGCTCAAATAGTCGTTCTACTTGCATGTGATGCTCTCCACACGTAAGGCAAAAAGGGGACAGTATAGGTTTTCTCTCGACGCCGAGAACACGTTGACACCTTCTTGCTACAGCTCCCGGCCTCCATGTTCCTGTCCTCGTTCTATACCGAAGCGGTCGGAGCTGTACGTGGAGCATGGCGAGATCTCTTTCCGCGATGGCCCACCTGAGCTCGGAAACGCGGATTTCGGCCTGGCAAGTGGCTGGGGGGGTGCGGTACCTTGCTACTGTCGGCGTTGATTGAAGACTTCGTCCAGGGACCCGGCATCGAGCACCTTGATCGGAATAAAAGGGACAGTATATAAAATAGCTTCCAGCGCAGGGCCCCCAGGGCGTCGGAGTTGGCAGTGTATTCGGGTTCTTCGAGGCTCACCGCCACGTGGCTTTGAGCGGCCAGGTTGTAGATCTCGTTGGGCCACACCTGCTGGATGATGCGGATGAGGCTGGAGGAGTCCATGAGGTCGCCGTGGTGCAGGATGAACTTGCGCCCGGTCTCGTGGGGGTCCTGGTAGAGGTGGTCGATGCGATCGGTGCTGGTTTCTGGTGGGCGGCATCCAACACGCGCCAGCGGGTGGCAGGCCAACCCAATGTGTGCGTAAGGCATTGAAATACGGTGTAGCGATTTTCGCTGCGATACCCGTGCCAGCGCAGGGCTGCAAGAGCGGCCGCATGGGCGGCGTTGTCGGCGCTGGTGAAACGGCCTTGCTGGGATAGGCCTGGCAATTGGGCATCTTCCAGACGTGTGCGTGCCATGGTCAGCATGCGATGTGTTTCGGCCGGGTTGCTCGGCTCGGCTTTGAGTTGCCCTATGCGTACCAGGTTATCCAGAGCGGGCAGACTGATGGGACGGCCCGATCAGCGGGATGATGTCCTGGGCCAGAACACGATTCACGAAGGACTCCGGTTCGGCTCGCCGCCGGTCGAATTCGGCCGGCGTATAGCAGGAGGGGTTGATCTTGCGCCCCAGTTGGGCTTCGAGGGGAAGCAGTTTTTCCATTACGGTGCTGAGCAGGAGGTCGTGGCCCACCAGCATCAGGTCGATGTCGCTTTGCGCAGTGTCGGTTCGCTTGGCGACTGAGCCATATATCCAGGCTGCTTCCAGCGATGGGACGAGTGGTTGCAACGCCTCGCGCAACAGGGGCTCGGCGCCCAGTGTCTTGCGTGTCAGACTGACCAGCTCGTCGTAGACCGGACTGAGAGAGTTCGCCTGGAAACGGCGAAGGTTGCCAACCCGCTCGGCGTGCACCAAGCCCGCTGCGGCGAGTCGATTCAGTTCCCTTTGTAGTGAGGCGCTGCCCAGCCCGGTCAAGCGGCGCAGTTCGCTCAGGTGAAAGTTGCGCTCGGGCTGGCCGAACAGCCAGGGGTACAGGCGGGACTGGCTTTCCGTGAATAGAGCGCTGGCGAGTGACATGGCTAAATACTAGCATGATCATGCCAAATTCCGGCACGTTCGTTGGCGCCGGGCGAAGGATGGTGTCAGGGTACAAGGTTCAGGTTGCAGGTTAAAAGCTTGCTGCGTCACTGTGCCTCATCGCCATGACGGCGGGAAAAACGGGGACAGTATAGTAAATACCTTCCAGCGCAGGGCCCACTCACCAACCTCAGCTGACCTCGGTCATGGCGCGAGCTGTCGGGGGCTGTCGAGAATTGGGGCTGCGCCAGGAAGCTCTCGTTCCCACATGCTCACGGAGCGGTCCGTCGCCGTGAGCATATCGAAGTTGTGCGCCAGCCAACGATGCTGACCACGAAAGCACGCCTCCGGCTGGTGTATTCCTGCCTTGCTGGCGGTTGATCCATTGCCGTGCAGCCGCCGCCGCACCGCTGCTGGTACTGCGCAAGCCACTCTCCGCCTGGTGAGGTCACTGCGCCGGGGAGCGGTTGGGCGCGATGCGTGTCTTCAGGCTCCGGTAGCCAGGCATCACTGAGGACTTCTTTTTCCATCGGTCAGGGACAGGGGTTGGGAAAGGCCATCGAGGCCGGTTTCGCCAAGCGCCTGAGCCACTCCTTGGGCTCATTCGCCCGATGAATCGGGCTCCTACAGGATGCTGGCGTGGCTTGGTGGTCCATGGGCTATCTCATGGCGCTGCGCGAGGATGGTCTTTTCCCAACTGGCTCCCCGCCGTTCCGGCTGATATCGCCACTTGAGCAGATATGCCAGAAGAAGCGACAGCCGGCTCGCAGGTTCGCGCTGTTCGCTCTCGCCACCACGGCGGCGGTGCGGGCTGTCGTGAGTTGGGAGTCAAGCTGCTTCCAGTTCCCGGAAGGGCATCTTGCTCAGAATCAATCGGCTGATATCCGCGTGCTTGCTGGCATATTGGACATCAATGCCAACCAGCCCGCCGTTCTCGTCAAAATCAAGCACAACGCCATCCGCAACCTCATCGCTGTCTTTGCTTTGGTTTTCGTTCAGATGGATGTACAGCGAATCCGTTTCTGGATCATAAGAGAGTCTCATGGCGTGAATCTCCTGTCGGGGAATGCGTTGTGAAGGGTAGCACCGTCTTCCAAGGTCATCACACGCAGATACCTGCCCGGCTCCGGAACGAATATCCAGTGGCGGATTCGCTGGTCCTCGGGCTGGACTTCCTTGCGCACGGGTGGTCCAGCGCTTCTTTGCACCATTCGAGGCGAAGGTATGAACGTTTTTATCAACACGTATGCGGTGTTGGGTGGTCGGGGAATCTGGCATGCAGCGTTGCCGTCTACTCGTAGTAGTCCATGGCCTTGTCGCCATGCTTCTTGATGAGTTCGTCGTGCTCGGCGGATTTGAGGTCTTCGCGGACCACTTCGGCGACGAGTTCGTCAAAGCTGATTGCGGGAGTCCAGCCGAGTTTGGCTTTGGCGGGCTCGCCGAGCAGGGTTTCGAGTTCGGTGTGCCTCATTAAAGGGACACCCAGGTAACGATCATTGCCAATCTCGAAACCATGGTTCTACTCGAGTGCGGCCAGCGCTAGCTCGGGTGCCTTGTCCAACACTTTGAACAATGCCTTTGCCGCACCGGCCGGGGAGCGTTTGCCTTGTTCCCAATTGCGGATGGTCTCGACAGAGACATCAATACGCCGCGCAAACTCGACCTGGCTGAGACCAAGGCGCGTTCTGACCCGGCGTGCGTACCGGGCCGCATCCAGCCTGGCTTCGGATTCATCCGCCGCGCGCTGTGCAGCGATGCTCTCTTCAGTCGTAGCGTCCACACGTACCGGGTCGATACGCCCAAGTGTCAGCCCACCTGCAGAGGCGGCATCAATCGTCACTCGAACTGTTTTCATAGAGCGATAAGGGGGACAGTATAGGAAATACCTCCCGAAGAGGAGTCAACCTGGCAACCTCAGCTGGCCCCAGCAACATGGTCTGCAGGCCTCACCTGCCGCAGCATCACTCCCCGACGGTTCGTCGTTGCTCGCTTCATGCCGCTCGCGCACTTGTTTCATCCAGTAGCCAATCGCGGGCTGCAACGACGGTCACGCCGGCTGGAACTCCCAGCACGCCCGATTGGCCCAGCGTGATCTGCACCCTGCTGGCGCGTAGGAACTCCGAGGCGGCATCCTGCAAGGCCCGGATTTCTCGAACGGATGTCTCCGGGTGATCCACACCGGCGCAGATCTGAATCAGATCTTCGTGGCCATCGAGATGGATCAGGTAGCTGTGCAGGGTGTCTTTGCCGACAGCAATGCCTTGAGATTTCAGGTCGATTTAGAATTTGTTGATACTGAAGGTTCCCGCCGCGCTGCCGAGCAACTGGCACACCCGCCAACGCAACACGAGGGGTTGGGAAATCGCGTGACGCTCGAATACATCACGCAGCAGAACGACGTGGACCGCGCCTTGGTTGGCCTTGTCCGAGGCCTCAGGCCACTGCAGTCATGGTGCAGTTCTCATACAGTCGTGCCGGCGAGAGCTCCAGGCCATTCGGCCAGCATAAAGCGCCCATATCGACAAACAGGAGCTTGAAGAAGTTCTCATCGCGCAGCGCTTCTATCAGCGTTCCGTGGCGTTGTAACAAACTTGTACCGTCAAAAATCCCTTCTTTATTGTCAGAGAAGACAAGTGCAACTTGATAGTCGCCAAGATAGCGTGCCGTAATCACCTTAATCATCGTGGTCTGCTCCAGCTATACGTTGCAACGATTCAAATCTCTGCGCGCGCTCCCAGTTCGTCATCAACTCATCTTGGGAAAAAAGGGGACAGTATATGAAATTCCACCCAGAGACCAGCCCGCTCAGCAAGCGCTTCGAGCGCTGTCCGCGGATGGCTCAGGAGTGTTGCATGCGATACTTCGAGTCAGTTCTCAAATTGTTGGAGTCACTGATGAAGGTCGCCACGGCAAGTGAAGGGAAGGTTTCCCTTGAAGCCGTCATCAAGCAGTTCTACGACCGCCTCGTCGCCGCAGGCAAACCCAAAAAGGTTACCATCGTCGCCCGCATGCGCAAGCTCCTGACTATCCTCAACGCCATGCTCAGAACCGGTAGAGCATGGGACGATTCTCTTCATACCGCTTGACTCGAAAGACAGTTGCTTACTCGTTGGGCACCACGATTACAAGGCCGCGATGAATTCGTCGGGTGACACATCGGCTTGGCGCAAGACGCCTGCCAATGTGCCGACTTTGACCTCGCTGTGCATCGGGACGACGCAGCCTCTAGAACCACGGCGCATGATGACGTGACTTCCAGATTGGCGCAGCTTCTCGAAACCCATCCGCTCCAACGCCCGTACTACGATAGCGCCCGAAACACGAGGCAGCTTGGGCATGCGCGAGAACGCTGAACGTTGTTACCAGCGGATGCCCTGGCGCAGGGATGGGAAACTCCGAGAGATACAGTTCCGTAGCCTCTCGCAGGTTGGCGATAGCCTCCTCGACGGTTTCACCTTGCGTAGTGGTACCGGTCTCAGGATTCAGGGCAACGTAACCACCTTCTTCGGCGGCAGTAAGTACCGCGATCAGTTCCATGGCTTGACTCCGGTGGGAAAAGCGCAATTCTCGCTCATTCTGGTTTGGGGTGCCCAATCGGGATAGGAGAAAGCGGTGTAAAGAAGCACGTTTCGCCCCACAGCCTGCGCCACGCCTATGCCACGCACCTCGTCGAGGCGGGCGTCGAGCTCACCGAGGTGCAGGACATTCTCGGTCATCACTCGCTTCGTTTGCTGTAAAAAAAGGGGACAGTATATGAAACTCCACCCAGAGACCAGCCCGCTCACCAAGCGCTTCGAGCGCTGTCCGCGGATGGCTCAGTCCGCGGGCGTACCACTCTTCTCGATCCGGATGATGCCGCCGACCGTGTTCGACTCGTCGGCCAGTCGCGCTTCCTCGACGCTCGCTTCTTCGAGCAGAAAGTAGCGGTTCGTCGGGCGATAGCACTTCAGGCTGCCCGGCAGTTCGTCGATCAGCTCGCCAACGTCGCGGGCAGCGCCCCACGGATCGCGGCCATTGTGGATGACAGCGGGAACACCGCCGGCAGTTTCTCGCCCCGGCTCACTTCGCCTCTGCGAATCAGGTCCTGGTACAACAGGCCGGTATACACGAGGATCCGTAGCGCCACCCGCGGGTCGACGGCACTCTGGAATTCGAGCAGCAGGTAGATGTACAACCAGCCGTCGCGCCGCTGTATGCGCCAGATCACGTCGTCTTCGCGTTCGCGAAGGTCATCGGTGACGTAACTGCCACGGGACTTCTCAAGCGTCGAGAAGTCGAGTTCTTCGACCCAGTCCTCGCCGACGAAGCCGCGCAGCAGGTCTTCGACGACGACGGCGTGCGAAAGGATCAGCTTGTAGCCGGTATCCGGTGCGGATCCGGCGGCCAGGAAAGGTCCTCATTGCCACAGTGACCGGAACGTATGGGCCCCCCGCCAACCCGGACTCCGGATCCCCGTGCTCTTGCCGCTCCAGGACGTCCCGCGGAACCTGCGCAATGCACTGGGAGCGTCTTTGCCCCGATGTCCTCTTGACCGCCGCAAAGCCGACCCCGCCTCGCAACCCGTGCGACGCTCGTCCCCTGGCTACTGCGGACGCTGCTCGAAGACTGCGTCCAGAGACTCGGCATCGAGCACCCTGATCGCCCATTCTTCCAACTGATCGACGGTGGCGCTGGTCAATCGGACCAGGACGGCATCGGGGAGCGTGCCAAAACGACGAACGAGCAGGCGCTTCACCAGGGCAGCCTCGCCTTCCTGCCGGCCTTCCTGCCGGCCTTCCTGGCGGCCTTCCTGGCGGCCTTTCTCGATTCCGAAGCGTTCTGCAGAGGTGACGTAAGGCATGATGACCTTCCTTTCCAATGTGTAGACTTCCTGCAGCAGCCGTTGCTCAAAGTCTGTCGGCAGCCGCATCAGCCAGTCAATCACCCCGAACAGGTCGATGATGCGCTGCTTGTCCCAATTGCGTTCGTAGAGCAGCTTGGCCAGCCGCCACTTTGCCGCATAGCGCTGTTCCGGGTCACCCTTTGTCCGCCGGGTAAAGAGGTGAGCCGCGGTGACCAGTGCGAAGGGGTTGGGGTCTTCGAGCAGGGATTCGGCTTCGTTGGCGTAGTCGAGGAGCTTGACCACGGGAAAGCGGATGCCGACATCGCAGCCGAACAGGTGATAGCTGAACCGCGTCGGCTTCCAGTTTTCACGATCGTCGGCCAGCACGGCCAGGCTGGCAACCGGACGACGGTAGCGGTCATAGAGGCGGTAGTTGTAGGTGAAGAGGCGCTCGGGAAAGTCGGCATCCTCCTGGCCCTGGACTTCGACGTGGATGTAAACCCACTGCTCACCTCCGTCCCGCGTCGCGATCTGCACCAGACAGTCAACCAGCCGCTTGCCGAGCTGTGCGTCCTGCACCACCTGGGCGAGTTCCTGGTCCAGGAAAACGTGCGGCTGCTGCCAGTCGATCTCGGCGTGGGCTCGCGGAAAGTAGAAGGCCATGAACTCGGGGAAGTAGCGCGTCAGCGCGTCTTTCCACGGGGTGTCGTAGTCATCGTTTGACGGCATCGGGCTTGCCATGGGTGACGGATAACAAGGGGACGCTGATACCGGAACAGTATAGGTCGTGTGCCGCCGCAAGCAGCGCCTTCGAGGAGCTTCCTGCTGCAGGATGCCAGTTACCCGGAGCCAGCCTGGGCCCTGGCATCACCCCGGCATCCCGAGGACGAGGCGCCAGGCGGCCCGCTGTCGGCGTCGGCCTCAACCGGTCAGCGGCGGGCGACCGGTCGATTGCCTGATGCAGCAGCAACCTGACCGGCAGCGAGGCCGGGCCGCTTGGCAGCGGTCCGCACCCGGGCGTCTGTGCGCTTGCCGCTGGCTGCGCCCGCGAACAGTGCCCGTGGTCAGCGGACGGCTTGGTGTCGTGGGGGGCCTCGTATCCTGGTTCGAGCGGTGTCTGGCCACCTTCCGGATACGTTCCGGTGGAGACGTTCTGCAGCCCGCCTGCCCGCCGGAGAACTCGGCGAACCCCGAGCACGCTACCGCCATGCCCGAATGCCTCGGCATTCAGCAGATCGATGGGTGGTCAGCGGCGATCGCGCAGCGCGGCGACAGGCGTTGCGGCGCGGGTTGTTCTGCCGTGCTCGCTGCGCCGAAGGCTGCGTGGCGGTCGCTCGGCACCTGCGGGGAACCATGGGCAAGCCGCTTCTTTCGCTCGGGAGCGCGGCCGGTCAGCGGTGTGTGCTTCTCCGCGAGGCTGCGAATGATCACCCAGGGCGCCTTTGCCAAGCGTGATGGTTTTCACGTTTCCTGCTTGCGCGCCGCTCCGGAAGCCCCGTCGGGCGGCAGGAAGCCGCGGCGAGGCGGCGGGGACACTGTCGGGCGCCGCGGCATGCGGCCCGACTCAACCAACGGGCGACGCAGGCGGAATCACCAGCCTCCCGGGAGCGAGGCAGAGGTCTGGGCAGGCGATCAGGTCGCGTACTTGCGGAGCGTGCCATCGGCGTAGGCGATGACTTGGGGCACGGTGGCCAGGAATGTCGGCGCCAGCGCGGCCACCGCAGCATGGATCTCGGGCATCTTCTCGGTCGCGTATTCTTGGGCGACCAGGTTTCTCAACTCCCGAGCGCGGATCAGCTGCGCGGCCTCTACCCAGCCTCGCTTTTCTGCGCGGTAGATTCGGTCGAGCAGCGAGCCACCGCCGATCAACTCGATTTTCATCGATCAGGCGGAACACGCGCTGAGTGAGCAAGTCAGCGAGGCGCGCGAAGCGGCTGGTGAAGGATTCGAGGCGCTCCAGTTGCTCCTGCGACCAGGCTTTCTGACCAAGCAGGTCCCGGCAGCGCTCGGTCGAGTGCTGGAGGTGGTCGGCGGCAAGCTGCAGGTGCGCCAGTTCCTCCCGCAGGAGTTCTGCCTTGACGGGCGTCACAAGGGCAAGGGCACGCTTTCTTCCAGGACCATTCGAGGGAAGGGCCGGGAAGCATCCGGATAGACGACGAGGTCGATCCTGCGCTCGCCGAACTGCTGGTGAAGCCGGGCGAGAATATCCAGCTTGCCATCAGGTCGATCCTGCCCGGCAGCACGAGCAGGTCGATGCCCCCTCACTTGGCTGCATCATCGACGCGTGAGCCAAACAGGCCGGCATTCACGAGGATCCGTAGCGCCATCCACGGGTCGACGACACTCTGGGACTTTTCCCGCCACAGTGTCTCGTCCAGATGCAGCCGAATCGCTGTCCGTCGGACGCGAACCGTTGAATGATCATGGTGCGCGGTTGTCAATCGCGCGATGCGCCGCGTACTGCGCCCTACGACAGACAAGCGTTCTCAACAGCGGGAACCGGCCCTGCTTGTCCAGTTCGTCAAATGGTCAGTGATCCTTGAAGACATCTTCCAGCGTCGTGGCGTCAAGGATGTTTTCGGCCCACTGTTCCAGTTGTTCGACGGTGGCAACCTGCAGCCGAGCCAGTGTTTCCGCGCTGGGCGCACCGAAGCGGCGGGTGAGTTGACGTTCGAGGAGAGCAGACTCCCCTTGCCGAATGCCTTGCTGCATGCCTTGCTGCATGCCTTGCTGCATGCCTTGCTGCATGCCTTTCTCAATGCCGATACGTTCTACCGAGGTGATGTAGGGCATGGTTCGGTTCCTCTCCAGTTGTTCGATGTCTTGCCAGAGTTGATTCTGCAGGTCTTTCGGAACTTGCATCATCCAGTCGATGACGCTGAACAGGTCAATGATGCGTTGCTTGTCCCAGTTGCGTTCGTACAGCAGTTTGGCCAGCCGCCATTTTGCAGCAAGCCTTTGCCGGTCGTCGCCCTTGGTTTGCTGGGTGAGCAGATGAGCGGCGGTAACCAGGGCGAAAGGGTTGGGGTCAAGCAGCAGTGCTTGGGCGTGCGGCTGGTAGTCGAGCAGCTTTACCGTGGGAAATTCGAGGTAGTGCCGGCAACCGAACAGTTCATATCCATAGTTTTGCGGCTTCCAGTGTGGACGGTCGTCAGCAAGAACGGCGAGGCTGGCGATCGGGCGCCGGTATTTGTCGTAAAGGCGGTAGTTGTAGGTGAACAGGCGTTCGGCGAAGTCACCCTCCTGACCACCTTGCACTTCGATGTGAACGTACACCCAGTGTTCGTCGCCGTCGTGGGTGGCGACTTGGACGAGTTTGTCGAGGAGCCGCTTGCCAAGTTCGGCATCCTTGACGATCTGGGCGAGTTCCTGGTCCAGGAAGGTGTAGCCGCGGTTCCAGTCGATCTGCCGAGACGCGTCGGGAAAGTAGAATGCGATGAACTCTGGAAAGTAGCGCGTGACGGCGTCTTTCCAGGGGGTGTCGTAGTCGTCGTTGGCGACGACGGTTTCGCCAGGCGGGTTCAAGGTGAAGGGGTCATGCCGAGAGAAGTGCGTCCGAAGGCAAGTAAAGTATACTGTCACCGTTTCTGTCACCGTTTCTCGCGATGATGAGCATTCAGCCACGCTACCGCCATGCCCGGATGCTCGAGAGCATTCAGCACGTTTCGCCCTTCACCCGCCCGGGAGCAGTCGCCAGCGACTCGTTTCGCGAAGTCCCGGGACGGCAACCGGCCGCCAGCTCAGTGGCGCTCCTCCTGAGCGCCCAGTTCGGCGCGCATCGCCTCAATCTCGGCCTTCACGGCCAGGTACTCCTGCTCCTTGCGCGCCAGGTAGTTGCGCGTGAGCTGCAGCTTCGCACTGATGCCTTCCGGCGTGAGCAGGTAGGCATACTTCGACTTGTCCTCGGCGCGCAGGAAATTGCCGGCCTTGATGTGGCCCTTGTCCAGCAGCGCCCTGAGCAGATAGTTGATCTTGCCGAGGCTGACCCCGAGTCGTTCGGCCAGCTGTCGCTGGCTGATGGCCGGCTCGGCGTCGACGATCTTGAGGATGCGCAGCTGTACCTGTTCCGCCGGAGTCATGATCTCTGTTCAATGGGTGAACGCGAATGATAGGACAACACGGAGGGCTGGACAAGCTCCGCAGCGCCCGCGGACAACCCCGGCGACGAGGTGACCGTATCGGTCTTTTCCCCGCAGCCACTGATCAGGCCGGCCGCAGGCCCCGATGAGCTGCACCACCACCGGCGCCACCCGCCCCGATGGCGACGCCAGTACGAGCGATCACGGTACCAGCACCTCGATCCCGGGATGTCGCTCCCGGATCGCCGCCGCCAGAGTCCGCTTGGCGACCTCTTCGCCATGCACCAGGCGGACCTGCCGCGGCGGCCGGCGCATGCGACCGATGAAGTTGAGCAGATCCTTCTGATCGGCGTGCGCGGAGTAGCCACCGAGGGTGTGCACGGCGGCACGGATCGGGTAGCGCTGGCCATCGAACTCGACATGGCCGCCCTTCGGACCGAAGCGCTGGATGTCGCGACCCGGTGTCCCCGCCGCCTGATAGCCGGTGAACAGGATGTCGTGGCGCGGATCGCCGAGCATCGCCTTGAGGTAGTTGACGATGCGCCCGCCGCTGCACATGCCGCTGGCGGCAATGACGATCACCGGGCGGGCGGTACGCGCCAGATAGTCGACGGCGCGCAGGTGGGTGGCATGGTCGTCGATGGTGGTCAGTTGCTCGAAGTCGAGCGGATGGCGCCCGGTGGCGAGCTTGCGCCGGGCTTCGGCGTCCCAGTGCTGGCGCAACTGCATGTAGCCATTGGTGAAGTCGGCAGCGAGGGGCGAATCGACGATGATGTCGAGATCCTCCCAGCGGACGCCGGGAGCGGCGGCGCGCTGACGATTGCGGTGAATGATCTCTTCGAGTTCGTAGAGCAGTTCCTGCGTGCGGCCGATGCTGAAGGCGGGGATGAGCAGGGCTCCCTTGTTGCCGAAGGCGTGTTCGCACACTGCCTGCAGCCGCTGCCGGCGGTCGCGGCGGCTCTCGTGGCAGCGGTCGCCGTAGGTGCTCTCGAGGACGACGACGTCGGCCGCGTAGGGCGACTGCGGCGCCGGCAGCAGGGGCGTGTGCGGCGCGCCGAGATCGCCGGAAAAAACGATCCGCTGCCGTTCGCTGCCCTGCCGCAGTTCGCATTCGACGTAGGCCGAGCCGAGGATGTGGCCAGCCGGCGAGAGCTTGATGCGCAGCACGACCTCGCCGTCGATGACGGTTTGCCATTCCTTGTAGGGCAAGGCGACGATCTGCCTGCGGATCTGCTCGAGGAAGCGTTCGCCGAGCGCCCGCTCGCGCGTGAAGCCGACCTTGATGGCGTCTTCGAGGACCAGCGGCAGCAGCTTCGCCGACGCCTCGCTGCAGACGATCGGCCCGCGATAGCCGGCAGCGAGGAGATGCGGCAGGCGGCCGACATGGTCGATGTGGACGTGCGTGACGACGAGGGCGCGCACCTGGGCCACTGGAAAGTTGACCGCCAGCCGCTCGGCACTGGCGCCCTCGCGCGATGTTTCGGCACCCTGGAAGAGACCACAGTCGATCAGCAGCGACTGCCCATCGGCGAGACTGAGCTGATGACACGAGCCGGTGACCCCGTCGACCGCGCCGTGGTGGCTGATGCGCCAGGCCGGCTTCGGCTCCTGCCCGGCGGGCATCAGCGGGGAGCCCCTGCCGACCACGCGGGATGGCCCGCCGGCCTGCAGCAGCGGAACCCAGGCGCGGCTACGGGCACCGGCTCAGCGCTGCAGGAAATCGCCATAGGCCTGCCGCAATCCTTCGTCGAGCCCGACCCGGGCCTGGCAACCAAGCGCGCGCAGGCGGGAGACGTCGAGCAGCTTGCGCGGGGTGCCGTCGGGCTTGCTCGGGTCGAACTCGATGCGGCCGCCGTAGCCGACGACCCGCGCCACGGATTCCGCCAGTTCCCGGATGCTGAGGTCCTCGCCGGTCCCGACGTTGATGTGCGAGAGCATCGGCTGTGTGTGCGCATCGTAGCTCGCCTTGTCGAGGTTCATCACGTGCACGCTGGCGGCCGCCATGTCGTCCACGTAGAGGAACTCGCGCTTCGGCGTGCCGGTTCCCCAGAGCGTCAGGCACGGCGCCAGACCGGCATTGGAGGTGTCGTACAGTTGCTGCCGCAGGTCGCCGGGAATGGGGCCGTTGCGCGCCTCGTCGCGCTCGATCGCCGGCCAGTCGTGCGCCGCCGCGAGCTTCGCCAGGTGCAGCTTGCGGATCATCGCCGGGATGACGTGGCTGTTCTGCAGGTCATAGTTGTCACCCGGACCGTAGAGGTTGGTCGGCATGACGCTGCGGTAATCGGTACCGTACTGCCGGTTGTAGCTTTCGCAGAGCTTGATGCCGGCGATCTTGGCAACGGCGTAGGCTTCGTTGGTCGGCTCGAGGGTGCCGGTGAGCAGCGCGTCCTCGGCCATCGGCTGCGCGGCTAGCTTCGGGTAGATGCAGCTGCTGCCGAGGAAAAGCAGCTTGTGCACGCCGGCACACCAGGCCTGGTGGATGATGTTGGCCTCGATCATCAGGTTCTGGTAGATGAACTCGGCCGGGTAGGTGTTGTTGGCGTGGATGCCGCCAACCCTGGCGGCGGCGAGATAGACCTGCTCGGGTTTCTCGCTGGCGAAGAAGTGGCGCACCGCAGCCTGGTCGGTGAGATCGAGTTCGGCATGGCTGCGCGTGATCAGATGAGCCCGCCCCTGGCCCTGCAGGATGCGGACGATTGCCGAGCCGACCATGCCGCGATGGCCGGCGACGTAGATCCTGGGTTCAGTCATCGCCGTCACCGCTCATTCGTGATGGTCGAAGGTCTGGAAACCGGCGAGCTTGACCATCGCGTCGCGCCGTGCCGAGCTGTAGTCGGCAAGGACCATCTCCCTGACGAGCTGCTGCAGGCTGGTGACCGGCGTCCAGCCGAGCTTCTCGCGCGCCTTCGAGGGATCGCCGAGCAGGGTCTCGACTTCGGTCGGCCGGAAGTAGCGCGGGTCGACGCGGACGATGACGTCGCCGGGCTTGACCTTGGCGCGGGTTCCCTCGACCCGGCTGACGATGCCCACCTCATCGACCCCCTCGCCTTCGAAGCTGACGCTGATCCCCAGTTCCGCGGCGGCGAACTCGACGAACTGGCGAACGCTGTACTGCACACCGGTGGCGATGACGAAGTCCTCGGGATGGTCCTGCTGCAGCATCAGCCACTGCATCTCGACGTAGTCGCGCGCGTGGCCCCAGTCGCGCAAGGCACTCAGGTTGCCGAGGTAGAGGCAGTCCTGCAGGCCGAGTGCGATGCGGGCGACGGCACGGGTGATCTTGCGCGTGACGAAGGTCTCGCCGCGCACCGGACTCTCGTGATTGAAGAGGATGCCGTTGCAGGCATAGATGCCGTAGGCTTCGCGGTAGTTGACGGTGATCCAGTAGGCGTAGAGCTTGGCGACCGCATACGGACTGCGCGGGTAGAAAGGCGTCGTCTCCTTCTGCGGAATTTCCTGGACGAGGCCGTAGAGTTCCGAGGTGCTCGCCTGGTAGAAGCGGGTCTTCTTCTCGAGGCCGAGGATGCGGATCGCCTCGAGCATGCGCAGCGCGCCGATGCCGTCGGCGTTGGCGGTGTACTCGGGTTCCTCGAAGCTGACGGCGACGTGGCTCTGCGCGGCCAGATTGTAGATCTCGTCCGGCTGCACCTGCTGGATGATGCGGATCAGGCTCGTCGAGTCGGTCAGGTCACCGTGGTGGAGGATGAAGCGGCGATCCTTCTCGTGCGGGTCCTGGTACAGGTGGTCGATACGGTCGGTGTTGAACAGCGAGCTGCGCCGCTTGATGCCGTGGACCTCGTAGCCCTTGGCCAGCAACATTTCGGCCAGATAGGCGCCATCCTGGCCGGTAACGCCGGTGATCAGGGCAATCTTTCTCTGCGCGGTCATGCCGGTTCATCTCCTTGAGGTAAATGGGGTATCTTTCAGGGCGCTCATTCTGCTCCTGCTCCGCCAATCCGGCGCGGGACTATATCACGCCAGGGTGAGGTGGGCCGCCGGTAGCGCCACCGGCTTTTCGCGGCCGAGCAGGCTGAGCATGACGGTGACGCGCTCGGCGGCGACTGCCGAGACGATGCCGGACATCCCCTTCAGCGGCCCGCTGGCGATGTCGACCGTGTCACCGGCACGAAACGGGCAATCGCGCCCGGCGACGGCGCGCGCCTGCTGTTCGGTCAGCGAACGAAGTGCTTCCAGGACCGCTTCGTCGAGCGTGGCGGGGACGTTGCCAAAGCGGACCAGACCGCTGATGCCGGGCGTGCTGCGAATCGGCGCGATGCTCTGCCCGGGGCGGCCGCAGCGCAGGAAACAGTAGCGCGGGAACATCACCTGCTGCTGCTGCTTCCAGCCGTCCCTGGTCTTTTCCCACTGCGTCAGCAGCGGCAGGAAGACGTCGTAGCCCTGCTCCTCGAGCTTGCGCACCGCGAAGCTCTCGCGTCTCGGCTTGCAGAGGCAGACGTACCATGGACTGGCGGTGGATGCGGTGAGCGACAAGCGGGCGGGCCGGAATGGTTGCTGGCAGACAGCAGGCAGCAGGCAGCAGGGTTGGACAGGCGGACAAGTATCGACTGAAGTCGCTCTGCCCGTCAAATCGCCCGTCCGTGCGGCGCGATCGATCGCTCACGTCTGAAACATTTCCTAACGGCGCAGCGTGCCTGCAGGCGTCGCCAGCGGTGGGTGAGCGCGCTGCAACGCCCCGAGGCTGGCTATACTAGCGAAGAATGAACCACCGCCCCTTTTGCCCGCCCAGCGCTGCCCGCACTTCTGCCGCCGCTCACCACCGCCGCCTCGTTCTCGCCGGCATGCTGGCGGTCCTCAGTGCCGAGCTGCCGGCTTTCGACACCAGCGATCCTTTCGCCACCCGCGACATCACGCCGGAGCGGCCGGCGCTGCGCATCGACGACCGCCTCCTGCCTTGTCAGGTGCCGGCGGCGGATGCTCCCTACGGCATCGTCGAGGTGGTCGACCTGGCACTCTGCCGCAACCCGACGACGCGCGAGGTGTGGTCGGCGGCGCGCGTGCAGGCGGCCGATGTCGGCCTGGCGCAAGCCGAGTTCCTGCCGACGCTGGACGGCCGCGCCAACGCCAGCCGCATTCGCGCCGACTCGCGCAGCGCCAACCAGCGCAATGCGTCGCTGACGCTGTCCTGGCTGCTGTTCGACTTCGGCGCCCGCTCGGCCAACCTCGAGATCGCCCGGCAACTGATGAGCGCCGCCACCTCGACGCTCGACGCGAGCGTGCAGACGGTCTTCCTCAACGCCATGCAGGCCTACTACAACGCGCAGGCGGCACGGGCGGCGGTCGCCGCGGCGGTCGAGTCGGAGAAGGCGAGCCGCGAGAGCCTCAACGCAGCCGAGGTCCGCTACCGGGTCGGCACCGGCACGCCGGCCGACCGCCTGCAGGCGCAGACCGCCTGGTCACAGGCGACGCTGACCCGCATCCGCGCCGAGGGTGTGCGCGAGAACAGCCGCGGACGCCTGGCCAACGTCATGGGACTCGATGCCAACCAGCCGCTGCGCCTCGATGATCCGCCGGCGGCGAGGCCGGACGAGCGTTTCAGCGACGACGTCGCGGCGCTGATCGGCGAAGCGCGCCTGCGGCGACCGGAACTGAAGGCGGCCGAAGCCGAGTACCGCGCCGCCGCGGCCGGCATCGACTACGCCCGTGCCAGCGGCCTGCCGACGCTCTCGCTCGGCGCCGGTCCGAAGTGGGAGAGTCTCGGCGGCGTCTCGGCGAATGCCAGCTCGATCGGCGTGACGATTGACCTGCCGCTCTTCTCCGGCTTCAACACCACCTACAACGTGCGCGCCGCGCAGGCGCGCAGCGACGTCGCCGCCGCGCGCCGCGACAATGTGCGGCAGCAGGTGGCGCTGGAAGTATGGGAAGCGTGGCAGAGCCTCAACACCGCGACGCAGACGCTGCGCACCAGCGCCGACCTGCTGGCCAGCGCCGAACACTCGGAGCGCGTCGCCCTCGGCCGCTACAAGGCCGGCGTCGGCAACATCCTCGACGTGCTCAACGCGCAGAGTGCGCTCGCCAACGCCCGCCTGCAGCGCGTACAGGCGGCGCTCGACTGGCACGTGTCGCGCGCCACGCTGGCGCGTGCGCTTGGCGCCCTCGACGGCCAGTTGCTGTCATCGACCCGCAGCAGGTAGGACGACCCGCCGATGAAAATCTCCCGCCGCAAGTTCCTCACCGTCTTCCTCGCCGTGGCACTTGCCGTCGGTGCTTTCTGGTGGTACCGCCAGAGCGGCAGCGAATCGCTCGAGCAACGCTACAAGCTGCAGACGATCGAGCGCGGCGACATCACGCAGACGGTCTCGGCCAATGGCACGCTGAATCCGATCGTTCTGGTGAACGTCGGCACGCAGGTTTCCGGCACCGTCACCAGGCTCTACGTGGATTTCAACGACAAGGTCGAGAAGGGCCAGGCGCTGCTCGAACTCGACGACCGCCTGCTCGCCGCACAGGCCCGCCAGTCGGCGGCGAACGTCGTCAATGTCAGTGCCGCGGTGGATCTGGCACGGGCCAACGAGGCCCGCATGCAGGCGCTCTTCAAGGAGGAGTATGTGTCGCGGCAGGAACTAGAGCAGGCCGTCCAGACACGCCGCTCGAGCGAGGCGCAACTGGCGCAGGCAAAGGCAGCGGCCGACAAGGACGAGGTCAACCTGCGCTACGCGACGATCCGCTCGCCGGTTTCGGGTGTCGTCATCGATCGCGTCGTCGACCTTGGGCAGACGGTCGCCGCCAGCCTGCAGACACCGACGCTGATCAAGATCGCGCAGGATCTCTCCGAGATGCGGATCGACTCGAGTTTCGCCGAGGCCGACATCGGCAAGATTCGCGAGGGGCAGAAGGTTCGCTTCACCGTCGACGCCTTTCCCAATCGCAGCTTCCAGGGTGAAGTGCAGCAGATCCGGCTCAACCCGACGACGCAGCAGAACGTCGTCACCTACAACGTGCGCGTTTCGCTGTCAAATCCGGAGCACATCCTGCTGCCGGGGATGACCGCTTACGTCAGTATCGGCGTCGCCAGCCGGCACGACGTGCTGCTGGTGCCGAACGCGGCACTGCGCTTCAAGCCGGCCGATGGCAACGGCGCTCGCCCGCCGGCGGCGACAGCGGGCAGCGGCCAGCGGCCACCCGGCGAGGGCCCCGGACGCAAGCGCGATGCCACCGGCAGCGGTACCGTCTATCGCGTCGAGCAGGGCGAACTGAAGCCGGTCAGCGTGCAGCTCGGCATCACCGACAACCGCAATACCGAGGTCGTCGGCGGCGAGCTGAAGGTCGGCGACACGGTGGTCGTCGGCGAGAATGTCGCGACGCCGAGCGGCAAGCCGAGCAGCGTCGGGATGCGCCTGTTCTGATGCCCGAGGCGGTCATCCGGACGGTCGGGCTGGGCAAGTCGTACCTCACCGCTGCGGGATCGTTCCCGGCACTGAAGGACGTGGACCTCAGCATCGCCAGCGGCGAATTCGTCGCCATCATGGGGCCCTCCGGATCGGGCAAGTCGACCTTCATGAACCTGCTCGGCTGCCTCGACACGCCGAGCAGCGGTGATTATTTCCTCGTCGGGCGCAACGTCGCCCACCTCGCCCGGGACGAACTCGCTGCCTTGCGCAACCGCTGCATCGGCTTCGTCTTCCAGGGCTTCAACCTGTTGCCACGAATGAGCCTCGAGGACAATGTCGCCCTGCCGCTCGTCTAAGATCGGAAGAGC
>ERZ761609.289-NODE-289-length-64275-cov-15.194612_pt1 | contig 64275 bp, 72 predicted proteins | sample MGYA00511163_ERZ761609 | MGnify/ENA primary metagenome ERZ761609 (study PRJEB28899, sample SAMN02445070) | bioreactor sludge metagenome | biome: EBPR sludge | place: Australia: Brisbane, Thorneside Wastewater Treatment Plant | collected 2011-12-16 ... | reverse complement strand
CTCTACAAAGCTATGGGCGGGTTTGCCACAAATGGCGTTCAGATGACCAAGCTTGAAAGCTATATTGATCCGCAATTCAATGTCGCACGTTTTTACGCCGAAGTGTTGGGATCAATCGATGACCGTTCTTTGGGGCTGGCATTCGAGGAATTGAATTTCTTTGCCAAGGATTTGCAAGTTATGGGGTCATATCCTGCCCATAAATTCAGAGGCTTATAGAAAAAGCGGCTTTTTTCCTTTTCCCCTTCCAATAATCCATGTTAAGGGTGGGCTGGTTTACAAACTCGCATAGATTAACTTAAGGATTTTATTATGCCAACACACTCCCAACTCGCCGCTCAACTTTTGCGCGATGCAGCAACTTTTTTTCGCACCATTGCCGAGCAAAACGAACCCTTGAAACCTCAAATGACTGAAAACGCCGCTGTATTTGATGAAGTTGCCACTTTGGTTGAGGCCGATCCTATGGGTGAAATTGCTGTTGGTGAAGGCGGTCAAGTCGGGGGCGGACATCACCACCACGGTGGTGAATGCTGTGGCGGACATCATCATGACCACGATCAAGACAATGCTGAAAATAAAGAGGATTGTGATGGTCAGGGAAGTTGCGGCGGCAAAGGAAGCTGTTCACACTAGATTTAAAAAAATTATGTATTTTTCAAAACCCTTTTGTCTTTGGTTACGGGACAGAAGGGTTTTTTGTAGACATGATGAAGCCGTCTTATTGTGAGGGACTCTGTTTTCCGCAAGCTTGGCGCAATTGCTTGAATTCAATAGCCGACAGTATCTTGGCGGCTTCCGGTCTCTTTGTTGACCGATTATCTTTTAAACGCTTAATTCTCTCCGCTGTCGCAGGATGTGTTGAAAGAAAAGAAAGCTTTTCTTCGATCGTTTGGAGAACGTCCGGTGATTGCTCCTTCATTCTTGATAAAAAGCTGATAATTCCTTCGGTTCCGTATCCTGATTTTTGTAACAACTCTTTGGCATAAGCATCGGCTGACAATTCTTTCGATCTGGAATAGCTAAGAGTTGAAAGCCCCACTGCTATATCTGCAACATTGCTGTATGATGTTCCTCCTACAAACATAGCGGAAAGTATTTTTATCCCTTGCTGTTGCATCACCAGTTTCATTGGGTCTTTATGTTCGATATGCCCTAACTCATGCGCCAATACACCGGCGAGCTCTCCTTCATTTCTTGTATCTTTCAAGAATCCTCTTAATACGGCAATATTTTGTCCCGGAATTGCAAACGCATTGGCTGTTCTGGACGAGAAAAGAAGGATACGCGGATGAAGGTTTTTATTCTCCTGATGTGCAATCAAATTATCCATGATTTTTTGCAAAGATTTTTGTGCCGCTTCATCATCACAGGACTTGAACTCCAAATCCATGGCCTTGTTTGATAAATCGCCGATCTTGTCTTCTACTTTTTGTGGAACAAGATAGGTTGCTTGCTCCATCATCCATGAAAAAGCAGGAATTACGGACACAATGACAAAAACTGATATGATGGCCAGACTGATAAGAACCGGTAGGCTGATTGGAACAATAAAAGTTGCACGATCCCGTTTACCAAGACGAGACAGGATCAGATCAAAAACTTGTTTCTGATTGCAGTCAAGTACCGCGCTATCGCGATCTTTATGCTCGAAGCTTCCGCCAATTCCTTTGGTCCAATCGTGATTAACCCGCATGTCTTCATATAACCATTTGTCAAGCGGATCATTCCTATTTTTATCAGCATAAATCTCGATTCCTTGCCGAAAAAATTGCAAAGAGACAATCGTCTTTTTTGAAACTTTTCCATCTGAATATCTGGCAAAAAATTTTGATTCTCGGGTCATAAAAAAATCTTTCCTAGAATCCTAAATCAAACCCGAGATCGGCAGCAAAGGCATCCCCCACGCTTCCTTGCTTAATAGCTTCGGTCTGTTTGACGTACAAGGTATTAAGGCCTCCACCTATTTTGAGTTTGTTGGTAAAAGTGGTCAATGTTCGCTGGATCGCCCATGGCTTTCCGAGACTTAATGTGAAAATCATAATCAGAATATTTCCACCATACAGCTTGACAAGATCAAAGCCTGTTAATTCCATCTTGAAGCGGATATTCCCCAATTTTAATCCGCGAAATTTTTCGCGCCACAAAGCGGCATGATACCATAAACGCACAGCAACAGAGAGGAGGAGAAGGCTATAAAGCGGCAGAGCAAATTTTATAAACGCATTTAATAACTCTTTTGGATCAGATTTTTGCTCGGTTATTTTTCGGTTACCTTCACTTCCCTCTTGATATGTCGTGATATGTGATTCTTTTGAAGAATGATTTTTTACCGTGACTTGCGATATAACAGGGTCATTTTCTATATTTTCTATATTCATAATAATCATTGTCGGAGAAACAACCACCATCAATATAAAACAAATAGCTACTGTGATGATATGTGTTTTGAATATTTTCTTATGATCGCCTTGATAGGTGAATTTTTCTTCCCCGTATTGCATGTGGTTGGCGATATAGCTCCATTTGATAATATCCGATTTCGGGATTTTAAATCCGAAAGAAATAATGTTAAAAAATGTCCGTTTGATTGCCAAAAACAAATATTTCTTGATTGATCCTCCCAAGGAAAACCTGATTCCATGCCAGCGTGTTCTTCCTAAACGATAGCGCAGCATCAGGTAAACTGCCAGAGAGATCATTCCAAAAAATAAAGGGAAGAGCAGCAAATTCAGAAAGGGAATTTGCATGGCGGTGATAAGCGGAAGATAAATCAACAAAGCTTTCAGAGAACCAATGAATAATTCTTTCCCTGTTCCGGTATATTCCAGACGATCCTTTTGAAGTGTCAAATGGGATGTCATATATTTACGAATACGAGTTTTTCCCCAGAAAGAATAAATCCCCAATGTACACATGCTCAACAAAACATTGACAATATGGATACCGAAAAGCTGGCGTAACCTTCCATGATATTTCAATTTTGAGATGAGGATTTTTGGGGATCCTGATGTTTGGGGCATTTTATCAATAAATGGCTTACTGTTTTCAGCTCCATTGGCTTGACCTCCTTCTTTATTCATAAACCCCACTTTACTCTCCATATTAAAAATAAAATCTTATCAAAGTGCCAAAACACAACATTTTTATAATAAACACCCCCATTAGACCGAAAAAATCTTAACAAGGCTTTAGGAAAATCTTTATTGGGAACACTCTTAAATATTCCAAGTGAGTAAAACTTGCGGAGTGCGGTCATTATGGTTAAGATTTATCTTTCGTTACGGTCATTCTGGCCTTCTTCTCTATTAACCTCATTTAATCACAGTTTTCTTATGGCTCGTTCCTCTTCCATCCGCGTTCAAAAAAACTCCCGTATTTTGCGGATTTTTCCAGCAAGCTGGCAAGATTACCTGCAAAGCCGTTTTCATGATCTTCGGGCGATTCTTATCTCTTTGGTTGGTGGATTTCTTCTCCTTTCTTTATTGACGTATCATGCGGCCGATCCTTCCCTGAATACAGTTTCATCCCGTAATACCCTGCACAACTGGATGGGGTTATCCGGCTCTTATGCTGCGGATCTTCTAGTTCAAGTTTTTGGGGTTGGCGCTTTGGTTTTGGCTCTCGGGTTTTTGGCTTGGGGCTGGCGGCTTTGGAAGAAAGAGGATTTTGGCCCTCTTTGGGCTCGTATGGTGGCTTTGCTGGCGGCCTCTTTGCTGATTGGTATTGCCGGAGGAGCTATTTCCGGCGGAAGCTGGATTTCCCACGCCACAATGGGCGGCGCTGGCGGCGTTTTGTTACTGAATAAAATTACAGGTGCGGTAGATGGATTGATTACGTTTTACCCGCATATCATTGTGGCCTCGATTTGTGGACTAACCGGCCTGTTATTGGCGGGCATCGGCATGGCTTTGCGCCGCAGTGAGCGGCAAGCTGTTGTTGAAACTTTCCTGAGCAGCGGGGCGGCTACTCTGGACGGAGCCAGCTCCTTATGGACAAGATTTCAGCTTTGGCGCGCTCCTCGTGAAGAAGAATATGACGAGGAAGAAGAGGAAGAAGAGGGGGATGAGGAATACCCTGACGAGGATGATGAGTCAGAAGAAGAGTATGACGAGGAAGAAATAGCGGTTGTCAGGCCGCAAAAGCCAACACAAAAACCACAAAAAGCCAAGCCATCCAAGCAAGCCAAGTTGAATCTGCGCGATCCATCCGAATGGGATTTACCACCCGTTGATATGCTTGATGAAGTTCCGACACAGCAAAAAGATGATCGTTTGGATGAAACCGCTTTGAGACGGAATGCCGAGCTGCTGCAAAATGTTTTGAATGATTATAACGTCAAAGGCGAAATCAAAAGCATTTACCCCGGTCCGGTTGTTACGCTTTATGAGTTGGAACCTGCGCCAGGGACAAAAAATTCTCGCGTTGTGTCTTTATCCGATGATATTGCCCGTTCTATGTCTGCTGTCTCTGTCCGCGTGGCGGTTGTCCCCGGACGGAATGTGATCGGGATTGAGCTGCCGAACAAGCGCAGACAAACCGTTTATTTGCGTGAATTATTGGAAGATGGTGAGTTTGAAAAAACCCAGATCAAGCTGCCTCTGGTCTTGGGCAAAGATATTGGCGGAATACCCATTATTGCAGATTTGTCCCGTATGCCCCATTTATTGGTGGCGGGGACAACCGGATCAGGAAAATCGGTCGCAGTTAACACGATGATTTTATCGTTGCTTTATCGTCTCCCTCCTGAAAAATGTCGCTTTATTATGATTGACCCCAAAATGCTGGAGCTATCTGTTTATGATGATATTCCACATCTTCTGTCCCCTGTGGTCACTGATCCTGGACGCGCCGTCGTCGCTTTAAAATGGGCGGTGCAGGAAATGGAAAACCGTTACCGCAACATGTCCAAGCTGGGTGTCAGAAATATCGAAGGCTATAATGCCCGCATCCGTGAAGCCGTCAAAAAAGGCGAAATTCTGATGCGCAAGGTGCAAACTGGGTTTGATCCGGAAACCGGCAAACCTATTTATGAAGAGCAGCCTTTGGATCTGACCGAATTGCCTTATATCGTGATTGTCGTTGATGAATTCGCCGATTTGATGCTGGTTGCAGGGAAAGATGTTGAAAATGCCATCCAGAGACTGGCTCAAATGGCGCGTGCCGCCGGGTTACACTTGATTATGGCGACGCAACGTCCGTCTGTCGATGTCATTACCGGTGTTATCAAAGCCAACTTCCCGACCCGCATATCCTTCCAAGTGACGTCAAAAATCGATAGCCGGACTATTCTGGGTGAGGGTGGTGCGGAGGCCTTGCTGGGTATGGGTGACATGCTTTATATGGCTGCCGGTGGGCGAATTACCCGTGTTCACGGGCCTTTCGTTTCTGATAGAGAAGTCGAGGAAGTTGTGACATTCCTTAAGGCTCAAGGAGAGCCTTCCTATCTCGAGGATGTTACCGAAGGCGAGTTATTCGGTGACGGCAGCGGCGCAGCTGATGATGGTGGAAATTCTTGTGACGAATTATACGATCAGGCCGTTGCTTTGGTCGCTCGTGAAGGCAAGGCTTCCACCAGTTTTATCCAGCGCCATTTGCAAATCGGTTATAATCGTGCAGCGAGAATCATTGAATTCATGGAAAAAGAAGGAGTTGTCTCTCCTGCCAATCGCGTTGGCAAGCGTGAAGTCCTTGTCGGTAATCGGTGAGTGGACTGAATTCCCTTACTGTATCTTAAGATTTTCCACCTATCCTTATTGAGATATATGGAGTTAAGAACGTCTGTGTAAGACGGAGTTTGGGTCAATGACAATAGCTGAAACGACTAATTTGCCTGATGGGCTTATGGGGTGCGGTTGCGCCGCGTGTCGTTCTGCAACAACAACAGAAACCAATCCTTCGCTGATTTCCAGTGATTACATTTCCAGCTCTTCCCCGACAGAAGCCGAAGCCTATCTTTTGTCTTCAGGATATAAATGGGGAACAACCAGCCTGAATTTCAAATTCTTGACCTCTTTGCCCAGTTATTATACCTCGTCTTATTCCGAGTCCCATAATTTTCAAACTTTTAATACGCAGATGCAGGACGCAACAAACCGCATTCTCGATCAACTTGAAAGTTTTACCAATCTCCATTTTACCGAAACATCCAATACCAACTCTGCTCAACTTACTTTTGCGCAAGCGCAGCTGCCTTCCAACGCAGGTGCGTGGGCTTATTATCCATCCTCCAACCCGCTTGGTGGCGATGTCTGGACGAATAATTATTATTCTGCCACGCAAAATCCGTCTGAAGGAAATTATGGTTTTTACACATTGTTACACGAAATCGGTCATGCGCTGGGGTTGGAGCATTCATTTACTGCCGGATTAACCGGAGATGAAAATACATCGCGATATACGGTTATGGCCTATGACTGGTCGCCGTTTTATTCATCGTCTTATATGATCTACGATATTGCCGCGTTGCAAAATTTGTATGGTGTCAATATGTCTTACGAAACAGGTGATAATATTTATGTTCTAGATGGCAGCAAGGCCTACTCTATCTGGGATGCAGGTGGGGTTGATACACTTGATGCCTCTGCTCACAGCATTTCGGTTACACTTGATCTGCGCGACGGTGAATATAGCTCGGTTGGCATGACCCGTAATATCGGCATTGCCTTTGATGCTATCATCGAGAATGCCACTGGAGGTTCAGGACACGATAAGCTTATCGGAAATGACGCAAATAATATCCTCACCGGGAATAATGGCAATGATACTTTTATTGCCAGTGGTGGTAATGACACGATCCTTGGTGGAAATGGCATCGATATTTTGGTTTATGATTTTGATATATCTAATTTCTTTATCTCGGTTATTGATAGCATCACGGTGATGATTCAAGATCTAACAGGCTTTTATAATACTGATCATGTTATTGGTGTCGAGACCTTCGAATTTCTCAACATGGATTTCAGCTTTGCAAATCTTGAGGCCATATCGGCCATAGGGGGAACATCCGAAGTTGTAGAAACCATTGGTATTCGCACCTATACTTCAAACGGACAATGGACGATTCTTGAGTCTAGATTTTTAGGATCTGAAACCCATGGAGCCAATGATTTCCGATATCGAAATACCGATGATTTGATAACAGTCAACAGAAGTCGTGACATTAACGGTATAGAAACGCTTGATATTTCTGTGGACGACACCCTGTCTTCATTAGTCAAAAGCGTCAGGCTTTATCATGATTCCGGTATTGATATTATCAATGTCAGCGATGCCCGACAAGTTGTGCTGGATGTTCGTGGAATGGATCATGACTTTACAGCCAGCATTGACCAAGGCCTTTATACGGTTATCAAGACGGGCGTATTTAACGACACTGTTACCATTGATAATGTGTTGGATGTCTCTGACCGATCCTCGCATAAAATCTATACAGGAGATGGCGATGATACCGTTACCTTGACTTCGTCTTCAGGGTACGCTTTGGCATATATTGATGGTGGCAGTGGGGATGACATCATTGACTTGTCTGCTTTTGACGGTCGTTCCACAAAAATATTTGGCCGTGATGGGGATGATTTTATTATAACAGGATCTTCGAACGATCGCGTTTACGGCGACAATGGAAATGATTTTATTTCAACAGGCGCTGGGAATGATTTTATTCTGGATCGTGTTGGAATTAATCATCTCAATGGTGGCGATGGTGATGATCGTCTATACGGCAACGGAACGCTTATTGGTGGAGCAGGAAACGATAGGCTTTATGGGTACACCTCGGACGACGTTCTTTTAGGTGGAGGTGGTAATGATGTTATCAGTGGCCATAATGGAAATGATGCGATCAACGGCGGTGATGGTTTTGATATTTTATACGGCGGACGCGGTGCTGATTTATTTTCATTTGATAATTTGAATAATGTCGATTTTGTTCAGGATTTTAATAAGCTGGAAGATCGTCTGGATGTTTCCTCATTGCTCGTTGGGTTTGACCCCAGCGATGATGCGATCACTGATTTTCTTCAAATTACAACGGTTGGTCGGTCAACATTTTTACAGATTGATGTTGATGGCAGTGTCGGTGGGAGTCACTTTGTTGATCTGGCGAGGATCAACGGACTAAAAGGTGCAGACCTTGATGATATGCTGGATAATTTACAAATTATGTGGACGTAATCCAGCCTAACGCGCAATCAATACCTGATAAAAAACATAAGATGTTAGTAGGGGGGGAGAGGCTATTGTTGTCCCTGACAATGAGCTTGTATAAAAACACCCTGATTTTTGGCCATCCAAATTGGCAGAGGTTAGGCTAACCGGAGCTAATTTATACGTTCCGGTAAACTGATCCAGACTCATGGGAGCGATGATCGATATTGTACCAGTTTCATCATACAACCCCACAACTACATTGATCCGATGACAAACTTCTTGAGAAATATTTGGCAAAATCGCAATCAAATCGGCAGATGCTGTTCCAACATTTGCGACGGCCATATCCCCTGTAAACGCCCAGTCTTCTCCGCCGTTGCTATTGGTTGGCGGAGTTTCCCATTCCAACCCTCCTCCATCATAAGCAAAGACTTTGCATGAATCCGAAAGGCAGGCCGCATTCACATAGTCGGCATTATATTCGAAACTAATCTTATCTTCTTTAATGCCATGTAGTTTCATAATGGACACAATTTCAGAAAACCGATTTCCGGTATCGATCATTTCAGATGCTATCAGTCGGTTTTTTTCTTGAGACAAATTCCGGACTCCGCCTCCGCCACGGGAAATCGCGTAGGACAGCGCACCAAATAATGCCACAGCAATCAAAATGATAAAGAGGCCAGAACCGCGTTGATTGGATAAAAAAAGTGGATGTGAAAGTATGGTCATGTGTTCATTGTAGCCTAAAACTTACGGGATGCGAACAAAGAACCTGAATTCATCTGTTTGGCTTTTCGGGATATGGACGGGGATTTTTTCTACACCCCTCGACGCCAAAGTCAGGAATATATCACGACCCGAGCCAATTTCTATATTATCCATAATCCCAATTCCCAGAACAGGACGATCCACTATTTTTGTACTATCTAATAATTCTTCGGCTTCCTTGCGACGAAGGCGAATGGTTTCCGACATTTCTGACGGCTTACGAATTGATCCATCCTGATGCAACCATTCATGAGCAAACAGAGATTCCCTCCAGCTGCCCAGTACCGGAGCAACCAAAGCTTCGGCTAAAATAAAAGATGTTTCCCGACCTCTAATAGCCGAGTTCTCTTGAAAACGGGAAAAAATGTCTTCCATAGATAACCACTCCACTTCTGAGATAACTGGCAACTGGACTTTTTCAGCGTCCAGTTTATAAAGGATGTGCGAATAAATTCTTAAAAATCATATCAGGAGTCCTGAAATGACCGTCCCATCAGTTCCAGCCCCTCTTTCAGCCTCTCCGGAAGCTCTTGCTGTTGATCCTGCCAGTTCAGGGGTCAAATGCGATGGCGGCGGCGGTGCGTTGGGTCATCCCTTAGTTTATTACAGTTTTGATGGTAAGACTTCTGTCCGTTGCCTCTATTGTGACCGTTTGTTTGTCAAAAAATAATTGCTCTTTTCTGGACTTTTTTCCTTTAAATCCTATATACTCTACCAGACAGTGCCGCTTAATTGGGCTGGGCTTTTATTATTATGACTTGCTCACAAGAGGAGTTGCAGACATGACATCAGCGAGACTTTCTCTCTTTGATTCGCCCTTGTTTTTGGGATTTGATCAATTCGAGCGCACGATAGATCGCGTTAGAAAATCCGCTCAGGAAGGTTACCCCCCTTATAATATTGAGCAAATAGGATCTGACGGATTGCGTATTACTCTGGCCGTTGCCGGGTTTACAATGGATGATCTGGATGTCGAAATCGAACATAACCAGCTTACCATTCGTGGTCACCAACGCGATGATGCAGATGAATCTGATCGCATATTTTTACACCGAGGGATTGCTGCGCGGCAATTCTTACGCAGCTTTATTCTGGCGGATGGAATAGAGATTGCAGGTGCTACTTTGAATAACGGACTTCTTCATATTGATATGAAAAGAATTTTGCCCGAATCAACGGCGCGGAAAATTCGTATCCAAACCGGATTGGGTAAAGAAAACACTATGCCAGTTAACAAGCAAATTACGCAGAAAGCCATTGAAGTCGACGAAGAAACAGACGGAGAAAATCCTGCATAATATTTTGTGCTTTTTATATCATCATAAAAAATGGTACAATCATTACTGTCCGAAGGTTACGCCAGTCCATGAAACATGAACATCAAATCGAACTTCTTAAACATCTTTCTCCTCAAGCTTTCCTAGCCTTTGGTATGGGACAAGTTGCTTATATACGCCCTGTTACCATTGAAAACAGAAAAGCTTATTCATTGCACGCTGCAGACGGCACAGCCTTGACTTTGGTTGACTCTCTTGCCGGAGCCTGTGTTTTGGCGCGCCAAAATGATCTTGATCCAGTTGTTGTTCAATAAAACATCGTTCTTCTTAAACATCTGTTAGAGTCTTTCTTATACAATCGTCTGGTATGATTGGATAAGGTGTACACCGTGGATGACGCTGATATGTTTTCTATCCCTGTTGTCGACCCGGGTGCGCAACGCCGGATTGAAAAATTGATCCGGCGGATTCATCCGACCTGCCCTGTCCATATTTTCCGCAAACCCATTATCGAACGAAAAACCCGCACCTTTATTGACCATTTTCCGGGAACAGTTATGTTTGCGGTTAAAAGTAATCCTGATGACGATGTGTTGCTGGCTATGCTCCGCGCGGGTCTTACTACTTTTGACGCAGCCTCTATCGAAGAAATCCGTCTTATCAAAAGGTTTTCGCCAAGTGCCCGCATTCATTTCATGCATACTGTCAAATCCCGTGAAGCTATTCGTGAAGCGTATTTTGATCATCAAGTGCGCGTGTTTGTTATTGATACGCTAGACGAGCTTCATAAAATTCTCCATGAGACAAATCTGGCCAATGATCTCGAAATTTTTGTCCGCATGGCTTTACCAAAAAACAAAGAGGCCGCCGTTGATTTTTCTGCCAAGTTTGGCGCGACCGCCAAAGGATCAGCCTTCTTGCTCCATGAAGCCCGTCTGGTTTGCTCCAAACTTGGGTTGATGTTTCATCCGGGAACGCAATCAACCAACCCTGACATCTTTTATAGCGGGATAAAAATGGCCTCGGACATCATTATAAGGTCAGGCGTGACTGTTGATGCTTTAGATGTGGGCGGAGGATTTCCTGTTCCTTATCCCGGGCAAGATATTCCTCCTTTGTCGCGGTATATTGACCGTATAAAGTCTGCTGTTGAAGACTTCGGTTTGTCTCATCTGGATTTATACTGTGAGCCTGGACGAGCCTTATGCGCCGAAGCAGGTCTTCTGGTTGTTCGTATTGAGCAGCGCAAAGACAAAACTCTTTACCTTAATGACGGAATTTATGGAGGTTTAATCGAAGCGGCAAAATGGGCAGGTGAATTCCGCTTTCCTGTTTCTCTGGTTTCCCGCCATCCGGATCTGGTTCCTGATAACGCCCCTTTCATTCCATTCCGTTTTTGTGGACCTACCTGCGATTCTCTGGACAGGATGAAGGGCCCGTTTCCTTTACCTGCCCATGCGGCCGAAGGGGATTGGATTATCATTTCCATGAATGGGGCTTACAGCCAGTGTTGCCGTACCAATTTCAACGGATTTGGCCTGCATAAAGTTATGATGGTCGATTTCTAGCGGTTATTCTTTTTATGTTTTCCTTTTTCCTTTTCCTTTTGGGTCAAATATCCTAATTCTAGGGTATGATTTCTTTTCGAGCCCGTCTTATTCATGCCGAACACTGCGCCGCAACCCGCGTTCGTATTTTGAGATTCGCTTTACCAGAAGGGGATACTGTTCCCGCTCACCAGCCGGGACAGTATGCTCTTTTGGAATTTCCTGGGTTTTCCCCACGTCCCTATTCCATCGCCAATGTCCCAAACGGGCATCTTTTAGAATTTCATATTCGTATCAGTCATAGTGGGGCGAGTGCTTACGCCAATAAAACTTTAAAAATCGATGATGTAATTACCATTTACGGATTTGGCGGGAATTGCCTTTTTGATTCAGATTGTCGTTCTCCCATTTTGCTTGTTGCCGGAGGAACAGGTCTTGCGCCGATGATGGCCATTGCGGAAACTGCCCTGAGTGCCGATCCACAACGCATGATCGCGCTTTATCATGGTGGGAGGCACAAAGAAGACCTTTATGCCGATTCTTTCTTGCGTGATCTCGCCAATAAATTCTCCGCATTTTCTTATTATCCCGTTTTATCGGATGAAAAACATGACCAGACGTTATCCGGTCTGGTTGGAGATATTGCCTTGGGGCACTGTTGCGATCTTGACACTATCCGCATTTATGCGGCGGGGCCGGTCGAAATGCTGCGTCGCCTTCACTCTCTTTCGGAGGAGCGCGGCATTCCGCCAGAACGCATTCATTCGGACTTGCAGGAATTTGATCCGCAGCCTTTATTGAGCGAGGCTCTCCGATGAAGCAAGATGGGCCTTTAGCGCATTTGATCCGTCAGTTGTCTATTTTACCCGGACTGGGTCCTCGATCTGCACGGCGGGCGGCTTTGACTCTTATCAGCAAAAAAGACGATATGATGTTTCCTTTGGTACGCGCCTTGACTGAAGCTGCCGAGCATATCAAAACCTGTCCTGTTTGCGGGGCATTAGATGATACTTTGCCTTGCAGGATTTGTAGCGATGGTTCTCGTGACCGTTCTGTCATGTGCGTTGTTGCGACCCTGACCGACCTTTGGGCAATTGAGCGTGCCGGAGGGTTTCGTGGAATCTATCATGTTCTGGGAGGAGTATTGTCTGCGTTGGATGGTATCGGCCCCGATCATTTGAATCTTGGTCGGTTAGAAGAACGAATGCAAGACCATCCGCCACGCGAAATTATTCTGGCATTACCCGCTACGGTTGACGGACAATCCACAGCGCATGTGGTCATGGATATGCTGGGAGCTTATGATCTAAAGATCAGCCGACTGGCTCATGGAATGCCGATCGGCGGTGAATTGGACTATCTGGATGACGGAACAATCCTGACCGCCTTTCAAGCACGCGGATAATCTTTTCTTATTTATATTTTTTCCGAGATATAGACTGTACCATCCGAGGCTTCCCGAATAACGGCCAGATGTGTTTTATGCGCCGCCCCATCACCACCAATCGCAACATCATAATAAACACCAGCAGGAAAAAAATGATCCGTGGTCGTTGCGGTGACCGCGCCGCTCCCGAACCGGATATAAACCGGAACAGTGGCGTAAAGAGAAATAATCTGGGTTTCCGCCGAAAAAGCCGTGGCATTCCGGTTCGACGTTGCGGTCACGGATATTTTATGCGCACCAGAGTCTTTTAATCCGAGGGCGGGGATAGGATTGTTGTTTTGGTCTGTCGGCAATAATGTTGGCATATCTTTTTCCTTTTCCTTTTTTATTTAAGTTCACCATATGTTCTATTTCCCAAAAAAAGACGCCGCGTCCCGGGAAAATAGGGCGCGGCGCAGTCAAACGGGAAACCAATCATGCTCAGGGGACTTGACCGAAATCACATCCGCAGTCATGACAAAAAACACAAAGAGAGTGTTTCAAGGACCATAATGTTCTTACTATGTTCTATTGTCAAGCTTTTTGTTCTATTTTTGTTCTTTTATTTTCGCCATCACTCTGGCGCAGAACGGCGTGACGATAACGAGAGATGACAGGGCTAATAAATTCCGTTAAAGGAATTGTCCGGTTCGGGATTGGTTTCTGGTTCAGGCTCTGGTTCCGGATGAGGATCAGGAGCGGGTGCTTCCGTGGTCAAGCTCTCTATTACACCGGTAAACGGATTGCCTTCTTCGGCCGTTGGAACCCGTGTCTCCTCCGCCGATTCTTGAGATTGGGGTTGCCCTTCCGGCTCTTGAACCTGATCAGCACCGACTTCTCCTTCATCGGGCAAGGCTTGATCCGAAGATGTATCGATCGGTGGGGATTCTTCAGGGTCTTTTCCCAAACAATCAATCACCCAAACATCGTAAACCGGATGATCCATTCCAGAAAGCGCAGGTGATGATGCAAACATCCAGCCAGAAAATATCCAACGGGATTGATCTTTAACTTTATCAACTTCCCAAATTTGCAAGAAGGCCGCACTTTCGGTTTTTTCAACAGGGGGCGGCTTGCGACATGATAATATTTTAATGAAAATATCCCCGAATTTGATGATGGTGCCAACCTGCGCATCAAAGGTCAAAGTCCTTGCTGTGATTTTATCCAGCGAACGCAGACGAATGGTCGGATATTCTTCATAGTGAAGTGTATTCGTATCAACGGGCAAACTGTCTTTCGATATTTGTGCAGACGCACCCTGCGCACCGACTTGCGTCGATGTTCCCATGCAGATCATTAAAAGGATCAGCAGAAAAATTTTGTGCACGTCACCCCTCTTTGGGTCAGGATTATTGTGTCAGGTCTTCTTCCTGTGCCTCTTGAGGGACAGCAGGGACATTGAGTGGTAAAGATGGCGCGGGTTGCGCCACTGCAGGTTCAGGCGCAACAACTGGAGCAGTGACAACAGGCGCAGGAGAAGACGCGGGAGCTGCCTCTGGTTTATCCGCTTTTTGCATCGAGAAAATAAATTTCCCCAAAAGCTCTTCAAGATTTTGTGGAGCTTGGGTATAAAGAATTTCTCCCCCTTCTTCGAGCATATCCGGTGATCCACCCGGTTCCAATGCCAGATATTTTCCACCCAAAAGGCTTTGGCTGCTGATGAGGGCAACGGTATCATCCGGCAAAGGAATACTATCATCGATTTCCATGGTTACGCGCGCCAGATATTGTTCGGGGTCTAGTTCGATCTTGGCAACTTGTCCGACTTTTACGCCGCTGACCTGAATCTCGTCACCGACTTTCAAGCCTCCAATTCCGGAAAAATTTGCGGATATTTTGTATCCTGTGACAGATCCCGCATCGCCTTCGCTGTAGCTGAAGATTAAAAATACCAATGCGCCGATTAACACAAATGCGCCCAAGACTGTTTCTACGACACTACGAGACATGAGAGTTGCTCCTTAATCTGGTTATTTATCTGGATGTGATTGATGCGGATGATGGCGGTGTCCACGCTTCATAATCCCCTGTTGCTTTATCACGCACGCCCCCTGACAGTAAATGTCCGGGTGGGTGATAGGCTGTGCTTGTGCCGGTCAGGTTTGCTTGTGCCGGTTTTTGCCATGAACGACGGAAAGACGGGGCATCACTGGTTGGTACATAATCCGATTGATAATGCAGCCAGCCATGCCATTCCGGCGGAACAGAACTTGGTTCGGCAACATCCTTATAAACAACCCAGCGGCGCGGATGATTGTACCCTGCGCGGGCTTTGATTTGATAATAGGTATTCCCCAGAGAATCTGTTCCGATTTTCTTTGCGCCACTCATGATTGTTACAAACCAGATGTGGATCGGGGATAACGCCCCGAGGATTTTGAAAATAAAAGCGAACAATTTCATGGTTTCAACCTTTACCGTGCTTGTTATCGTTTCAGTGATGGCCTAAATTGGGCAAATAATCAAGTCGGAATAACGGAAGAACACTGAAAAACAAGGAAATTTTGCCATGACATCCCCAGAAAAAAGGCTGGTCGAGCTCGGATTAACGCTTCCTGCCGTTGCACCAGCCGCAGCCAATTATGTTCCTTATGTCCTATCCGGTCGTCATTTATTCATTGCTGGGCAAATTCCATTCTTGAATGGTGAAAAAATGCATATCGGTCGTTTGGGCGATGGATTTTCAATCGAACAAGGGCAAGAAGCCGCGAGAGCCTGTGCGCTGAATATTCTGGCACAGGTCAAAGATGCGATCGCCGGAGACTGGACTCACCTTGTCCGCTGCGTCAAACTTGGCGGTTTTGTGAATGCTACGCCTGATTTTGACCAACATCCTGCGGTTATTAACGGAGCTTCCGATCTTTTGGTGGCTGCGTTGGGCGAAAAGGGCAAACATGCCCGTTTTGCCGTTGGAGCAAGCAATCTTCCTTTCGGAGTTTCCGTAGAAGTTGACGCGGTGTTTGAAATTCGTGTATAAGCGGATATTGTTATCCATAATATAGGAAATTATCATTATGACAACCACAAAAACGACGAACACTTATCCAGATTTTTCAATTATCAAGGCTCTGAACTCTCAACTCCCTGATGCAGCAACAGAGATTGAACGTCAGCTGCAAGAGATGATTGTTGTTCGCAAGCTTACCATTGTGAGTACGCTTCATAAAAAATGTGATGATTCAAGACCATCGCTTGCGGGGATTTTTAATCCTCAAACGTCACCAGACTATCATCAATCCTCATGGGTTTTGAGTGGTGATGATGTTCGGGATATTTTTGCCAGATACATGACGAAATACAAAATTGATGTAAAATCACTTGGACTTTCAGAAGAAGTTTTAGCCACGTTAACACCTGATAATAAGGAAATCCCTTCACAGGCGGCTGCGGTGTTTTGCTTATCAGTAGACTAGATCAGTTTTTTCTCTGGTTTTGAGAGCGCGTGTGGCCGCCATTACAACATGTTCTGCTGATACGGGCTTTTTGAGCAAACCGGCAAAACCCAGTTTTGTAGATTCGGCCAAAAGCCCTGAGTCATCCTCATGGGTTACCAAATACATTGGCAGGATAATTTTATCAATCGTCATAAACCGGGAAAACTCGACACCATCATGAGGCGTCATATAATGGTCGATAAAGGCCAATGCCACATCATAGTCATGAACGACTTTACGGGCAGAGCCTCCATCAACCGCCTGCATAACTGTATAGCCTGCATCGGTTAACGCGGTCACTATGGCCATACGATCTTTTTCGTCATCATCTGCAACCAGAATTATCGGTGTATCTATCATGTCAATTCATACTTCCAATATCAAACTGTTTCTTCCGTGTTGGTTTTCTTTGATCCGGTCTTTTTTTCAGCCCGAATTTCAAAAATCAATTCTTTATCTTTGGCATCAACATGAACAGAGCCCCCGTTTTGAAGGTCGCCAAATAAAAGTTCTTCAGCCAGTGGCTTTTTAATTCTTTCCTGAACAATACGCGCCAATGGTCTGGCTCCCATGACCGGATCATATCCGGCTTGAGCCAAAACTTCCCGTGCTTTATCAGTCAACGAGATCACCACGCGACGATCAGAGAGCTGAGCTTCCAACTGCATAACAAATTTATCCACCACACGCAGGATCGTTTTCTGACCCAACGCTGCAAACGGAATAATTGAATCCAGACGGTTTCTGAATTCCGGTGTAAACATGCGTTTGATTTCTTCCTGATCGTCATCCGCCCGTTGGAGGGATTCAAAGCCGATGGGGGCTTTGGCCAATTGCGCGGCTCCCGCATTGGTCGTCATAATCAGGATAATATTTCGGCAATCAATTGTTTTGCCGTTGTTATCTGTAATTTTCCCGTAGTCCATAACCTGCAACAAAATATTGAATAAATCGGGATGGGCTTTTTCAATTTCATCGAATAACAAAACAGCATGAGGATGTTGATCGATTTTATCGGTCAGTAACCCTCCCTGCTCATATCCCACATAACCCGGGGGCGCACCAATCAGGCGCGAGATCGCGTGACGTTCCATATATTCCGACATATCAAAGCGGATCAATTCAATCCCGAGTGTTTTGGCCAGTTGTTTGGCAACTTCTGTTTTGCCAACACCCGTCGGGCCAGAGAATAAATAACAGCCGATCGGTTTTTCCGGATCGCGCAATCCGGCGCGTGCCAGTTTAATGGCATCGGATAAAGCCGAGATGGCTTGATCCTGATCGAAAACCATTGTTTTTAAATCACGTTCCAAATGAGACAAAACCTCGCGGTCATCTTTGCTCACGGCTTTGGACGGGATACGGGCGATAGCTGCCACAACACCTTCAATTTCCTTCACGGAAATTGTTTTCTTGCGTTTTGATGAAGGCAAAAGCATTTGGGCAGCTCCTACTTCATCAATAATATCAATCGCCTTGTCCGGTAATTTACGATCCCCGATATAACGTGCCGATAATTCAACGGCAGCCTTGATTGCCTCATTGGTGTATTTAACTTTGTGATGGTCTTCATAATAAGGCTTCAAGCCTTTCAGAATGCGAATAGAATCATCTATCGAAGGTTCTTCAACATCAATTTTTTGAAACCGTCGCGCAAGGGCTCGGTCTTTTTCAAATTGATTGCGGTATTCTTTGTAAGTGGTTGACCCGATGCAACGCAAAGATCCGTTTGCTAGAGCCGGTTTTAAAAGATTAGAGGCATCCATCGCCCCACCGCTGGTTGCTCCTGCGCCAACAATGGTGTGAATTTCATCGATAAACAGCACCACGTTATCCATGGATTGTAATTCATTGAGGACGGCTTTCAGGCGCTCTTCAAAATCACCGCGATACCGCGTTCCTGCCAAAAGCGCACCCATATCAAGCGAAAAAATTGTGCAGCCTTCCAAAACTTCGGGGACGTCTCGATCAACAATCTTTTTTGCCAAACCTTCGGCAATGGCTGTTTTTCCAACGCCCGGATCGCCGACATACAGAGGGTTGTTTTTTGAACGGCGGCATAAAATCTGGATGGTACGATCAACTTCTTTTTCCCGCCCGATAAGAATATCAATTTTTCCTTTTTTGGCCTTTTCATTCAGGTTAATACAATAGGCATCCAAGGCTTCTTTGCCTGTACGAACCGGAGGTTCTTCCGCTGGATTTTCTTCTGCTCCACGCGGCAAGCGACGAGGCTCATCTTCTGTGCCTTGCACTTTGGCAATCCCGTGGGAAATATAATTGACCGCATCAAAACGGGTCATGTCATGTTGTTGCAAGAAATATACGGCGTGGCTCTCACGTTCCGAAAACAATGCAACCAGAACATTTGCGCCCGTGACTTCTTCCCGCCCGGACGATTGAACATGAATTGCTGCTCTTTGCAGCACACGCTGGAAAGCGGTTGTGGGCTTGGATTCAGATACATGCGGATTGACCAGATAAATCAGATCGGTATCCAGATAAGTTTCTATTTGCTCGCGCATTTCACCAACATCAATCCCGCATGCCCGCAAAACGGCCAACGAGTCATGATCGACGGTCAAAGCCAGAAGCAAATGCTCAAGCGTGGCATATTCATGCTGACGATCGCTAGCTGCAGCCAATGCTTTATGAAGGGTTTGCTCAAGATTGCGCGATAACATCGATAAATTCCAGTAGTTCTAAAGATTACGACCACTATATTAGCCCATGTTAGATTTGGCAAAAGTTAAGATTTGAAAAAATATTATTCTTTTTCCATAGTGCATTGAAGGGGCTGCTCATTGGCTCTTGCAAAATCCATTACCTGATTGACCTTGGTTTCGGCAACTTCGTAGGTAAAAATCCCGCACAAGCCAACGCCGCGCCTGTGAACATGCAGCATAACATCTGTGGCTTCTTCGCGAGTCTTGCTGAAAAAACGCTCCAAAACATGAACGACAAATTCCATAGGGGTATAATCGTCATTTAACAGCAAAACCTTATACATAGCGGGTTTTTTAGTTTTAGGGCGGGTTTTTAATGCCAGACCTGTTTCCCGTTCTTCACCGCGCCCTTCGTCATCCGAAGGCCGATCCTCACCATATTTGTTCGGGTCATCTGGACTGGTCATATCAGGGATGTTTTAGCACCTCATTACCAAAGATTAAAGCCCCCGTTTTTGAACGAGGGCTCTAAAAATCAGATTCTTGAAATTATGGCCTTAAGCAGACATTTTGCCCATGGCTTTGGTCATTTGCTCATTCAAAGGCTCACAGGCCTCGGTACAAACTTTAATCGTCATTTCAGAGATTTTGGATGCCGCCGACATGGCTTCATCCATACTGGCTTGAGCCATTTTATTTTGTGCTTCAGCTGCTTCGTTAAGGGTGCGGCAAGCCATCAAGGTTTTTAATGCTGCAGAATTGCGTTCGGCTGAATCTTGTGCCAATTCCATGCAAGCTTTGATGATGGCTTCACTGCCTTTCATCATGCTTGTTCCAAAGCGGACATAGCTTTCCATGCTACTCCGCATTGCGCTGGATGCGTCACCAGACATCTTTTCGTATTGGTCTTTATAATTGCTCATCGTAGTCTCCATAGCGTTATAATATGTTTTCAGTTCAGGGGCTGTTTGACCGATGGCGCGAAAGGCTTCTGCCGCAACCGGAGCAAACGGAATTACTGTAGATTTTGCGGGCTTGACCGCTTTAGGTGCAGTCGCTGATTTTGTTGCGGCAGCCGCAGGTTTGTCCGCTTTCTTTTTGGGGGGTTTATTCGTCATTATGTTCTCCGTTCCCATGGTAAAAAAATTTAGGATTAGCCCGAAAAATCCAGACTTTAAATATCCTTTTTATATCTTTAAGGCCGCAACCCCATCTCCGCCCCAGAGCATTGCTTTAAGGCAAGCTATCATGGTTTTTGCGCTGCGATAAATTATTTAATAAAAACTATAGGTGTGTCAAGTGTCTTTTTGCATTGCACCATTTTATTCTGGGTCATATAGAGTTTCATTATCCATAAAATTGTGCGGTGCAGGATCTTCTGTATATTAGAGTGTTTTTAGAGACCCCATAGACAGGCCGTCAGAACTTCTTTAGACTCTTCGTCTCATGTTTCTCTTCTGCGTCTTTTTTACCAAATATGAATATGCTGCTCACGTTCAATACCTCTTTTTTTTCCAGAATTTCCGGTCGGGGCGCAAAGCGTTTCCCGATAGTGCTGTTGTATACCATTTTTCTTGTTGCTCTGATTCTGGCGATTGGAGGAAGCCATGCAGAAGCGGCTGCCAAAAAGAAAAACTCCTCTAACCCTTCTCCAAATTTAAAATATGCGTCGATTGTTATTGATGCTGACACCGGCATGGTTTTATCGCAAGACAACGCAGATCGCAGCCTTCACCCTGCATCCTTAACCAAGATCATGACCATGGTTTTGGTTTTTGACGCTCTTGAAAGCCAGAAAATTTCTCAAAATTCGCGCCTCGTTGCTTCCAGTTTTAGTACCAGCATGCCTCCAAGCAAATTGGGGCTAAAGCCCAGAGAAACAATCCGAGTTTACGATGCGTTGCGGGTTCTGGCAACAAAATCAGCCAATGACGTTGCCGTTATTGTGGCAGAAAATCTTGGTGGGTCAGAGGCCAGATTTTCTCAAATGATGAATTTAAAGGCACGAGATATTGGCATGACCGGAACGCGATTTGTCAATGCGTCAGGGCTTCACGATTACCGACAGGTTTCAACGGCAAGGGATATGGCCAAGCTTGCCAAGTATTTAATTGATACTTATCCGAAATATTATCCAATCTTCGGGATTAAACATTATAAATATGAGGGAAAGGTTCTTCATAACCACAATAGGCTGATGAATACTTATCAGGGTATGGATGGCATCAAGACGGGATATGTTGCGGCTTCAGGGTTTAACCTTGTCGCCTCTGCCAAGCGTGGAAATACACGTTTGGTCGGTGTTGTTTTTGGAGGAAGAACTACGGCCAGCCGCAATGCGCATATGGCCGATCTTCTGGATCGTGGATTCAAACGCATTGCAGAAATTCGTACTGCAGGATATGCGGGAACAAATAAATTAGCACATGTTACGCCTCTATCCAGCCCTGATCCACAACCGCTTCCTCCAAAGAAACCTTTGCTCTATGCTGCGCGGCCATTGAAAACTCAAGAGATTCAAAACAAGAGTCCCCAGATTGCTTCATCGATGAAAACCCTGCAAGTTAGTCCACTGCCAAACGCCGAGTCCGTTCCTGCACCGATCGACAATCGCGTTGAAGATTCTTCTACAAGCTGGCAAATCCAGATCGGGGCTTTCGGAGATCGTGCCGCAACAAATAAAGCCCTTTATGATGCTATGATGAAACTTCCTAAACATCTAAATAAGGGAAAAACCCTTGTTGTTCCGCTGCGGACAGAAGATGCCCAATGGGTCTTTCGTGCCAGATTGTCCGGTTATACGCGAAGCGAAGCCATCGAGGCTTGCAACCATATTAAAACGGCCGCAAAAGATTGCCTTCCCATTGCTCCTCAAACACATTAAACTGGAAACTAAGCTGGAAACTGGTTTTTGAAGGGTGCAGCATGACACTGAATTTACGAGATGAATCCGGAAATATTATTGTTTATGTTCTGATTGGAATTGTTCTGGTCGGGCTTTTGACAGCTGCCATTCGTAATGTCGGTGGGGGCAAAGACAATATCGATACCGAAGATTTGATCCTAAAATCCGGACAAATCCAACGCTATGCCGCCGAACTGGCACGGGGAGTTTCTATTCTGCTTGAAAAACATGTTTCAGAAGCGGATATCCGTTTTGCCCATCCTGATGCTGCTGCGAATTATGGCCTGATTACCAATAATCCCGAAAATCAGGTTTTTGATGTGGATGGGGGGCGTGCCAGCTATCTCCTTGCGCCTGATGGCGTTAATGATGGAAGTGCGTGGGAGTTTTTCGGCACATCGGCTATTCCTCAGGTCGGATCGGATAAAGCCGATCTGATTGCCGTTTTGCCAAATGTTACTCTGGAATTTTGTAATACCATAAATTTACAATTGGGGTTTGATGCCGGTACGATGCCTGTGGATGATGGTGTTGGCTCTCCTTCTTGCATTATGGGGGGCGCAACAGACCGGTTCACCGGAAGCTTTGACGATTCATCGCCGAACCCATTAGACGATAGCAGTTTTTCAAAATTACCAGCTTATCAAGCCTGTGTGCAGTGTGCGTCTGATAGTTCATACAATTATTACTATGTGTTGATGGCACGATAAGTTATATAAAAAATTATGACTGAAAAGACGCTGAAAATTGTATTTATGGGGACACCGGATTTTTCTGTCCCTGCTCTTGAAAACCTGATTGCCAATCCGCGTCTGGATGTCATTGCCGTTTATACTCAGCCTCCCCGTCCCGCTGGACGGGGTCAGCAATTAAAACTTTCACCTGTTCATATCATAGCAGACCAGCATAACATTCCGGTCTATACACCCAAAAATCTGAAAAAAAGTTCATCCGATGTTCAAGATTTTATAAACCTTCATGCCGATGTTGCCATTGTGGCTGCTTATGGGCTTATTCTTCCCAAAGCTGTTCTGGATGCACCGCGTTTTGGTTGCCTGAATATCCATGCCTCCTTATTGCCGCGCTGGCGCGGGGCGGCTCCTATTCAACGGGCAATCGAAGCAGGAGATACCCAGTCAGGCATTACCATCATGCAAATGGATGTCGGACTGGATACGGGAGCGATGATTTTGAAAAAAACTATGCCCATTCATACCAAAACAACGGGGCAATCTTTACATGACGCTTTGGCTGCGTTGGGATCTGCGATGATTGAGGATGTATTGGAAATGATTCTTGACCACAAGCCTTTGAACATCGAGATTCAAGATGACACTCTTTCAAATTATGCCCCGATGCTTAGTAAAGAAGACGGGTATATTGACTGGACAATTCCGGCAGAAGAGATTGACCGAAAAGTTCGAGCTTTTACGCCATGGCCCGGATGCTGGACACTTGATCAGGATGGTAAGCGTTATAAAATTTTGGAAGGGGACGTTTCGCCCATATCTTCTGGTTCTTCTGACACCTCTACCGCTTGTGGAAGATTGATTTCCAACGATGGTGACATTGTTTGTGGAAAAAGTTCTGTTTACCGGATTTCATCTATCCAGCCCGAAAGTTCAAAGCGCATGACTTTTGCTGATGCCGTCAATGGCGGGTGGTTCAAAATAGGGCAGCGTTTTTCATGAGTCTTCAACGTTGGAAATTGACCATTGAATATCAAGGGACTGATTATTCCGGATGGCAGTGCCAAATAGAAGGTATTCCGTCTGTACAGCAATCTATCGAAAAGGCCATTACAGATTTTTGCCAACAAAATTGTAGATTACATGTTGCCGGACGCACCGATGCGGGTGTTCATGCCAGCGGGCAAGTAGCCCATTTTGATCTGGATTACGGCGAGCGGGAAATTACAGGTTTTCAGTTGTCCAAAGCTTTGAATGCCCATCTTCGCTTTCAAAAAATTTCCATTCTGAATGCACAGCCTGTTTCTCAGGATTTTCATGCCCGTTACCATGCAAGTCATAAACTTTATACTTACCGTCTGTTGAACCGCTTTGCGCCACCAACATATGATCATTCTCTGGTCTGGCATGTGCGGAACGATCTTGATCTTGATGCAATGAAAGCAGGGGCTCAACGTCTTTTAGGGCATCATGATTTTTCAACGTTCCGTGCCATAAAATGTCAGGCCAAATCACCCATGCGCACACTTGATCGTTTGGATATTGATATCGTTCCCTTGTCTTGTGGTGGGCGGGAGATTCGCTTTTTAACCGAAGCGCGATCTTACCTTCATCATCAGGTGCGCAATATGGTTGGGACACTGGTTCTGGTTGGTCAGGGTAAATGGACACCGGATGATGTCTCGTGCGCCCTTAAAGCTTGTGACAGGACGCAAGGAGGCCCCACCGCTCCACCGGACGGATTATATCTTTCACAAGTTTTCTATGCCGATCAAATTACCAAAGAGATTCTTTGAGTTTACCAACCATTTGATTATGCGCTTCGAGCTCTTCTGCACTGGGAAAAAACTCTCTGGGCTCGCGGTACGTTCGACTTGTCCCTTTTTTGATGTGTAAGGATGGATCGTGTTGATTTTGATTATTCCGGATCTCTGTTTCTGCCGCCAATCCCAATCCATGTTGACGACCTCCCAATAATTCCAGATAGACTTCAGCCAAAAGCTGGGCATCAAGCAAAGCTCCGTGAAGTTCGCGTGATGATAAATCAATGTTAAAACGGCGACATAAAGCATCCAGATTTGCAGGCGAGCCCGGGTATTTTTTACGAGCAATCAACAAAGTATCAACAGCTTCGGCCAGTTTAAGTGGTGGAAAGCCAAAGGGTTTTATTTCGGAATTAAGAAATTTGATGTCAAATTCAGCGTTGTGAATTACCAAGGTTGCGTCTTTTATAAAATCCAGAAACTCACCAACGATCTCGGCAAAAACAGGTTTATCGGCCAGAAATTCATTCTTGATTCCATGTACCGCAATTGCGCCCGCATCAACTTCGCGTTCAGGATTAATGTATTGGTGATACGTTCTTCCTGTCGGCAAGTGATTGAACAGTTCAATACAGCCAATCTCGATAATCCGGTGACCATCGGCGGGATCGATCCCTGTTGTTTCCGTATCCAGAACAATTTCTCGGGTCATGCTTTTCTAACTTTCCTGATTTTTATTATTTGTGAGACTGCGGTTTTTAGCTGACGGTAGGTATCAGCCCTCCCCAATCCTGTTTTAATTATTATGTCTGCTCTTTGCAGTTTTTCTATCTGCGGCATTTGTTGGGATAAAATGGCGTAGAATTTATCTTCATTCATATCCGGTCGGCCAAGCACCCTTTGTCTTTGGATGAAATACGGAGCATCTACACAAAGAACCGCGTCACATTTTTTTTCTGCACCAGTTTCGAAGAGTAACGGGATGTCCAAAACGGCTATCTTAGATCCCCTTGACTTTGCAGCTTTTAGAAATTCTTTCTGTTTCCACCACACCAGCGGGTGCACTATCGATTCCAGTTTTTGGCGTTGCCATGGGTCATTAAAGATGATTTGACCAAGTTTTTTACGATCAATAATATGTTTTTTTTTATCCCAACATTCCGGAAATTCCAATGCAACCTGTTCAAAAGCGGCTCCATTCGGTGACAGGAATTCATGGGCAGACCTATCCGAATCAAAAACGGGAATGCCCATCTGTTGCAGCATTGCGGCGGCGACAGACTTCCCCATTCCAATTGATCCTGTCAGGCCAACAATTTTCATGCCTGTTTTTCCCTATTTTGCAAATTGCTGCATAATTTTAAGCTGTTCAGGAGATATTTCAACATTCAACTCACCCTCCTTTACCAAAATACGGACGGATTCAAAAGGTATGGAGACTGTTTCTCGTTCACCGTCCAGCATGACAACCAAAAACTCTACCTCGGTTGCCTTATCCGAGCTCAGGCTATCGATTATTTTTCCAATGATTGTCCCGTCTTTTAGTACGGCAGAGCTACCCAATAATTTTTCCAAAGATATCTGGTTTTCCTGATTCAGGGGCAGATTCTCAAAAATTTCAGAGTTGCTCTCAATTTGCTTTTTGTCCAGATCACAAAACATAACCTGTCCTTCCATACGGATATTATGGGCGACACGATCAAATCCAAGTTCCTCTACAAAATTCAGGCGATCCGGTCTGACTTTCACCCACTCAAATTCCCCGTTTTCCCCGTTGAGTATAATGTCTTGAATTTTCCCTAATGACTGATGATTCTTGTCCAGAAAGCGCCAGCCCAATATTTTTTCTCCCCTGCGCCATTTCGGATTCCGGTTCGCACCATTTGTTTGTGCGAATAACACCGCAGACGTAAAATTTTTCATATTCATTTTTGCATCCGAATCTACAGCACCATCTTCTGCGCTGGCAGACCTGCCAAACAGCAAAAGTAAACACAAGAATAATGGCAAATATGATTTCATTCTCTCTGTTGTCCCATTTTTTCAATTTTTAATAAAGAGTGGTTTTCTCTTTCGCCATAACTGCTACACTATAAAAATGAGTCAAAAAATTGTTCTTGTCGATGATGATCGTAATATAGTCACTTCAGTTCGGATTCTTCTGGAATCGGAAGGCTTTGATGTCAGCGCCTTTCATGACGGAGAGGAAGGGCTTGAGGGGATTATCAAAACCAATCCTGATTTGTGCGTTCTGGACGTTAAAATGCCCCGTATGGATGGCTTGGAATTGGTCACAAAATTACGCGAAGTTTCACAAGTTCCTGTTATTTTTCTGACATCCAAGGATGACGAAATCGATCAGATTCTCGGATTTCGGCTAGGGGCGGATGATTATATTACCAAGCCATTTTCCCAGCGCTTGTTAATTGAGCGAATTCGCAGTGTTTTACGACGGTATGCGCCACGAACTACCCAAAGCAATAAAACTGAAAATTCAAGTCAACTTATTGTGCGCGGGAGTCTCGAGCTGGATGATGATCGCCATTTGTGCAAATGGAAAAACACACCCATCACTCTGACTGTCACAGAATATCTTTTGGTTAAAATCCTTGCTATTTCTCCTGGGCATGTCCGGACGCGTGACCAACTTATTTCTGCCGCTTATGGTGAAAGCGTTTATGTTGATGACAGGACGATTGATACCCATATCAAACGGATTCGTCGTAAATTTCGTGAAATCGACAATGAATTTGATTGTATAGAAACTCTTTATGGCGTTGGCTATCGGTACAAGGAAAATGAGTGAAGATTTTTCCTCTCCTATCAATCAAATTGAGGAAGACCTAGTTATCGAGGACATTCGTCCTCGTCCGCTCAGTCGTCTAACATACCGGATTTTAAGCTTTAATCTTCTGGTAGTTATTATTATTGCTATGGGAATTTCTTACCTTGGGACAACGCGACAAAACCTTATTGAAAGCAAGCTGGATAATTTTGAAACAGAATCATTTTTGTATTCCGATATTCTTGCCAGAATCATTGGCGATACTACCTCTATTCAGGATCCATCTTTACCCGAAAAACTTTCTTTTCTAAATATCCGGAATGACCAGCAAATTGTGGTTTATTCTCCTGAAGGTTCTGTTCTTCTAAAGAACGGAGATATTCCTGTTCGTAAATTTTTCGAAATTGATAAAAAAAATGATTCTAATTTGTTTGATAACGCTTTATTTTTTCTTGAAGGCCTTGTTTCCGTTACATTCCATCTACCACAACTTCCTCCACTCGAGGATACAACAACCCTTGAGTCCCAAGAGCGCAGTTTTAACTCCGATCATTTGAAGATTGCCGCATGGTCATCTGAAGACGGAGGATTAATTTTAACGTCCTACTCTCCCCTTTATAAAAAAGGAAGCCTTGTTGGGGGTGTTCGCGTTATTCGCCGCGATGTCAATGTCGAGGAAAGCTTTTCCGAAACGCGGATGGAAATTTTCAAATTTCTGATTTTGGCCTTGGTTATGACTGTCGCTCACTCACTTTACCTTGCCAGTTTAATTGGTCACCCGTTAAGAAAACTGGCAACTGCTGCTGAAGCTTATCGTTTAAACAGAGGGAGGTTTGTCGATATTCCAGATATGAGTTCACGGCAAGATGAAATCGGTGAACTCTCCCACGCTATGCGTGAGATGGCCGATAGCTTGCAAAAACGATTATTGTCAATCGAACAATTTGCAGCCGATGTTGCTCATGAGCTCAAAAATCCTCTTACCTCTTTACGTTCAGCACTGGAAACACTCCCTATCGTTAAACGCAATGAAGATCGGCAAAAGCTGATGGATGTTGCCCTTCATGATTTACAGCGGATGGATCGCCTGATTTCCGATATTTCCCAAGCATCACGTCTTGATGCGGAATTATCCCGCAGTGAATTGTTTATCATTGATTTACGGGAAGTTCTTTTGCCACTTATTGAGGCAAACCAAAAATTCTTTGAACGCAATAATTCATCAAACCCTGCGAAAGAACAGAAGGCCGAATTATGTCGAATTGTGTGCATTGGCCTTGATGAACCTGTTTTGATTTTTGGCCAATCAGGTCGTCTTGAACAAGTGTTCCAAAATTTGATTGGGAATGCATTGTCTTTTGCTCCAGATCATACACAAGTTATTGTTACGGTTTTTAACGGGCAAGACAGGGTTAAAATTACAGTTGATGATTTCGGACCAGGCATTCCTGAAAACAGGCTTAGCAAAGTTTTTGACCGCTTTTATTCCGAGCGTCCGGTTGCCGAAATTTTTGGAATGCATTCAGGGCTTGGATTGTCTATCGCCAAACAAATTGTTGATGCCCATGGTGGGTCTATATCCGCTGAAAATCGTAAAAATGATAATGGCGAGATTTTGGGCGCAAGATTTACTGTCCGCCTAAAATCTGCACCTATTTAATAAGGAATTCGTAACGTGGAAAGTACAATCAGAAAGACGCCGCTTGTTTTTGTAACAGGCCTATCGGGTGCGGGAATTTCTTCAACGATGAAAATTCTAGAAGATCTTGGTTATGCCGCATTCGATAATTTTCCCCTATCTCTTTTAGATGCTCTTTTAAATCAGGAAAGTCTTGATGGGCGTCCGATTGCAGTCGCTATTGATACACGTGCACGAGATTTTAATCCGGTTTTGTTGATGGATAAAATCAATGAAATAAAAAATAAAAATGACTTTCTGGTCAAAACATTCTTTTTAATTGCTGACGAGCCGGTTCTTTTGAAACGGTTTAACGAGACGCGGCGCAAACATCCGTTGGCCAAAGATCGATCGATTGCCGATGGGATTGCTGCTGAAAAATCCTTGTTGTTTACTCTGAAACACGAGGCTGGATATGTGATTGATAGCTCGGACTATTCTATTCATGATCTTAGGCGTATTGTGGAAGGTTTTGCCGATGGTCTTGTTCACGGGAAGATGAATGTTACCGTTATGTCTTTTTCGTATCGCTATGGCTTGCCCCGCGAAGCGGATCTGGTTATTGATGTCCGATTTTTGCGCAATCCGAATTGGGAAGTCTCTTTAAAAGATCTAACAGGTCTCAATTCGGACGTACAAGATTTTGTGCGTGGAGATCAAGTTTATGATGACTTTTTGACAGGCACAAAAAATCTCCTTGATATTCTTTTGCCCCGCTATCAAAGCGAAGGGAAGTCCTATCTGACCATTGCATTCGGATGCACTGGCGGAAGGCATCGTTCCGTTACTCTGGCAGAAGAAATTGGTGGATATTTAGAAAACAAAAATCTCCCTGTGCTAATGCACCATCGGGAGATCAAATCAGTTTGAATCTTTATCTTTGAGATGGATGTATTTTGACGTATGGCGGAGATGATAAGTCCATCGATTTGTTCATCATATTAGGTTGACCTGCAATATGACCTTCTGCCGATAATCCGAACTCCCCTGAAAGCCCTTCAGCGGAGCTTGCTTTGCATGCTCTTTGTAGCATGACTCTCAATTCACTCATGATTAAATCCTTCCAGCGTCAGTATTGAATTTTCTTTAGAAACCCCTTGGCCAGTATAGGTGTAAAATACGATTGTCTGACGCGGGTCGTCTTCGGCTTTGGGTTTACAATGAAAATACAAGCGTGAACGTGTTTGCTCGCCAAGTTGCAGCAAATTATCATCGCCATTTAATTGCATGACAATATTCATCAGCTTTTTTTCTGCCAATGACAGATCTTCTTGTTCATCCAAAATTGTATAGTCCCCGATTGGCGAGCTTTCGCCATTTCCGTCACGGCGGAACAGTAGATAAGATCTTTCCAATAGTGGATTGGGGCGATATGTGTAAATTTCCTGCTGTATGCTGTGCTGCATGAATTATTCCTTAACACCTTCTTGTTTTTACGAACAAGTTACTTTCGTCCATATTTTCCAGATATACCAAGCTTTTCCTTGATGTTCAGGCTTGCAATCTGGCGCTTATAGCCCTAAATCTAGCAGTAAAGTTTTAATGTTGTATGAAAAACCCATAAAATTATAAGGAACGAAAGCAATGATGACGTCTGCTGCAATTCAATCAGGTTCTACTGATTTCAAAGTCAAGGACATGTCTTTGGCAGATTGGGGGCGTCGCGAAATCACGATTGCCGAAACAGAGATGCCAGGTCTGATGGCTTTGCGTAAAGAATATGGTACTCTACAGCCCTTAAAAGGAGCGCGTATTGTCGGTTGTTTGCATATGACGATTCAAACCGCCGTCTTAATCGAAACACTGATTGCTTTGGGTGCAGAAGTTCGCTGGTCCTCTTGTAATATTTTCTCGACACAAGACCAAGCTGCTGCTGCGATTGCTGCTGCCGGTATTCCTGTTTTTGCTTGGAAAGGTGAAACTGAAGAAGAATATTTGTGGTGTATAGAGCAAACGATTAAAGGCCCTAATGGATGGATCCCGAATATGATTTTGGATGATGGAGGAGATCTCACCATCATTATGCATAACCAGCATCCTGATTTGATGAAAAATATTCGTGGTGTTTCCGAAGAAACAACAACAGGTGTCCATCGTTTATTTGAGATGGAAAAATCCGGCACGTTGATGTGCCCTGCGATTAACGTCAATGACTCGGTTACCAAATCAAAATTTGACAATAAATATGGTTGCCGTGAAAGTCTGGTAGATGGTATTCGCCGCGGTACAGATGTTATGATTGCCGGAAAAATTGCGGTTGTTTGCGGTTATGGTGATGTAGGAAAGGGTTCTGCTGAATCTCTTCGTTCTCAAGGCGCTCGTGTTATTGTTACCGAGATTGACCCTATCTGTGCCTTGCAAGCCGTCATGGAAGGATATGATGTTCTTCCGATCGAAGATGTTGTTTCTAAAGCCGATATTTTTGTTACAGCTACGGGAAACAAGAGCATTATTACTCTCGATCATATGCGAGCTATGAAGGATCGCGCTATCGTTTGTAACATTGGGCACTTTGACAATGAAATCGAAGTCGAGGGATTGCGCAATATGAAGTGGCACAATGTAAAACCACAGGTCGATGAAGTCGAGTTTCCTGGCGGGAAGCGTATTATTCTTCTTGCCGAAGGTCGGTTGGTCAATCTGGGTTGTGCCACAGGCCATCCAAGTTTTGTTATGAGCGCTTCATTTACCAACCAAACTTTAGCGCAAATTGAACTTTGGAATAATACAGCCAATTACGAGCGCAAAGTTTATGTTTTACCCCGTCATCTTGATGAAAAAGTTGCGCGGTTGCATCTGGAAAAACTTGGTGCAAAGCTTACCGTTCTTTCACAGGAACAAGCCGACTATCTTGGTATTCCTACCGAAGGGCCTTATAAATCAGAGCTTTATCGTTATTAGGTATTTTTGACATTTCCTTATTCTCAAAGCCGGTCTTTTGACTGGCTTTGTTTTTAAATAGCCGAGGATGCGTCCTTAATACCTTGTTCGATTGAATCCAGAAAGTTCAAGCTACGTAGTAAGGATATTTCACGAATTCCATTTCGTTCAAGATTATCGAGATCACCAATAAAATCTTTTATCCGCTCCAATTCTTCCTCACCAAAATCAGAACCCAAAGTGACCATCGCTTCGTCACCGTGTCTGTCTTGTGTTATTGGTGGAGGTTCTTCGATATTCTGGTCATGGACAGCTCTACCTGTTGCTTGATAGGCAGATGTCGCGCGTGACAGATATGTATTTGTGGGCTCGTGATGTTCGGGAGCCTGCCCTTCTTCTGGTATATCGGAATTTTCTCCATCTTGGGGGGGGAGCGAAATTTTTGCTCCGCCAAGAAGCGCCGAAAGGAAATTCGATAAGGCTGCTGTGGTTACAATTGTCGTATCTTCCCACGGAATAGGTTGGGCGTCTCCATGGTTGCCGCTTTTTTTCCGGCCACCATAACTCTCGCTCTCGTCACGACGAATTTCCATCCGTGAATCCGTCTGTTCGACTTTGCGCGAAATTGACTGGATTAACGGGTCTATGCGATTCCACATAAAAGGATTATAGCAGAAAATTTTCCCCTAGAAAGGGGCTGCTTTTTCAGGCTTTACAATTTCCATCAATGGTTTTTTCCTGCCGGATACAGAATCTCCACTACCCCACGCCCAAACCTGATCTGTGTTGCGATTATGAATACCGATATAACCAATATCGCATAAAATAGGGAATTGGCGTTCACCATCCATCATGATAGGAGTCTTGAAATCCGCACTGATGGGCTTCAAGCTCAAAATCAAGGTAGCATCCGGTATGGGATCAAGGGTTGCAGCCACAATTGCCTTTTCTTCTTCTGATAATACTATGGTATCAAAATTTTCTATTCCATTTGGAAGAACAGCCACTGGAATCCCCGCATAAAAATATGGGAAATATACCATTCCTTGTGACGGGAATTTAATTTCCAGTTTTGCTTGTTTGCCCTCTGGTGCATCCTTGAAATAAACCTTTACAGCTATACGAATCAGGATGCCTTCGCTTTGAGGATTAAACGTTGCATATCGGTTATTCAGACGGACAACTTCCATCGCGATGAAGTTCTTTTGGTCGCTTGGAAGCATGGATTTATATTTATCCGTACGGACAACAAGTTTCTCGAATTCAGGATTCACAACCCCTGCCAGCTTTAAAAAACTCAGACCAACATCCTCATCATTTGATGCAAAATCAAACAGTTTTGACTTGTCTATTTCAACCACTTCGGCATGCGCAGTCAGAGGGATTGCTATGGACAAAGTAGTCACAAACAATGCTATAGCCATAATTTTTAGTGTGCAAAATCTACCAGATGTTCCAGAACGATGTTTTTGTGTCATTATAGTCCTACGTCTTATATATATTTTTAAATCTTGTGCGCTTACCATTTGCTATACATTTATTTATTATGCCAGAAAAACCACCCAAACCGGAAACTAAAAAACGGGGCGAGACAAAAAGTCCCCATTCTCATACCGATTCCTCTGTGTGGCAGGAGTATTGTCAAAACATTACCCCATTGGAAAATCGTCATAAATTTCCTGATTTCGAGTCCGTTTCCAAAGACCTTCCGCCCCAACTCAGCGAACAAAAAAAGAACAAAAAGCAGGGGCAGGCTTTATTTCATAAGATTTGCGATGAATTTCCTCTTGGATCTTCTCTGGTTGCGCCGATTTCCTTGTCTGAACCAAGCCCCAGCACCTCATCCAAACAAACGGACAAGCGGCTTCGTGAACGATTTCAAAAGGGGGAACTCCCGATTGACGGAAGGATTGACCTTCACGGGTTAACCGCCAATCCGGCACAACGTCAATTTTGCCAGTTTCTTACCGAACATATTCATTCCGGTTCGAGATGCCTGTTGATTATCACGGGGAAAGGCCGAGATCCCCAAACAGGGCAGACGGGCGGCATTTTAAGGCAATCTCTGACCGACTGGATCAATGTGCCTGCCTTTGCGCCGCATATCCTGATTTGCCAGCCTGCTCCGCGCCATATGGGAGGAAACGGTGCTTTTTTGATTTTGCTGCGTCGTCAAAGATCCTAATTTATCCTTGTCTAATTTAAAGGATAAATTGGCTTAAATCGCGATTTTTCGATAGTTCGGCGACTTGTTCGCGCACATAATCAGCCGTAATCATAATCGATTGACCGGATTTATCCGTCGCATCAAAGCTAATATCTTCCAACAGTTTTTCCATGACGGTTTGAAGGCGGCGTGCGCCTATATTTTCGACCGTCTCGTTTACTTCAAATGCTATGTGTGCAATTTCGTTGATGGCTTCCGGTTCAAAATCCAAAACCAGTTTTTCCGTTCCCATCAATGCTGTGTACTGGCGCAGCAGGCAAGCCTCTGTATCTGTCAAAATTTGACGAAAATCCTCTTCGGTTAAAGAATTCAACTCCACACGGATCGGTAAGCGCCCCTGTAATTCCGCCAATAAATCGGATGGTTTGGCGTAATGAAATGCGCCGGAGGCGATAAACAAAATATGGTCGGTATTGATTGATCCATGTTTTGTGGAAACGACTGTGCCTTCTATCATCGGCAATAAGTCCCGTTGAACGCCTTCACGACTGACATCTCCGCCGCGCACATCCTGACGAGCTGCTATTTTATCAATTTCGTCAATGAAAACAATTCCGTTTTGCTGCACCAATTCGCGGGCAACTTCCAGAATTTTTTCTTCATCAAGAAGGTTGTCGGCCTCTTCAAGCAAACAAGCATTCAGTGCTGCTTTGACCGATAATTTCCGCCGTTTGGTTCGTGTTCCCATTTTACCAAACATATCGCCAATACTGACCATGCTCATCGAAGCACCAGGCATTCCGGGTATATCAAAGCTTGGCATTTGACTGGCATTATCGTCCAATTCAATTTCAATTTCTTTTTCATCCAATCTGCCTTCACGCAGTTGTTTACGAAAAAGCTGGCGAGTGGTATCCGCAGAATCCTGACCTACCAATGCATCCAATACGCGATCCTCTGCTGCAAGTTCTGCTTGGGCTTCAACGCTTTTACGCATTTTTTCGCGAGTCTGGCGGAGGCCAATTTCCATCAAATCCCGAATAATGCTCTCAACATCTTTTCCGACATAGCCGACTTCGGTAAATTTTGTGGCTTCAACTTTTAGAAAAGGGGCTTGTGCCAATTTGGCTAACCGCCTTGCTATTTCGGTTTTACCAACACCGGTCGGGCCAATCATCAAGATGTTTTTCGGATAAATTTCTTCTTGTAATGCCGGATCCAGTTGCTGCCTGCGCCAACGGTTACGCAAGGCAATGGCCACTGCTTTTTTTGCTGCAGATTGCCCGATAATATGACGATCAAGTTCCGAGACAATTTCCCTTGGCGTAAAAGCCGGAATGTCAAGGATGCGTTTGGTTGCATCCAAAGCAGGGGGCATATGGGACACGTTAGGGACACTTGTAGAAAAAGAGCCTGTCATATCAGATTTTCTCGATCACTATGTTATGGTTGGAGTAGATACAAACATCTCCAGCAATTTTCATGGATTTCATCGCAATATCTTCCAAAGCCATGTCCGTGTTTTCGATCAGGGCGCGCGCCGCAGATAAGGCAAAATTTCCACCAGATCCAATTCCGATCACACCGTCTTCCGGTTCCACGACATCTCCTGTCCCCGAAAGAATAAGCGATGTTGTTTTGTCGCAAACAGCCATCATGGCTTCGAGTTTACGCAGGTATTTGTCGGTTCGCCAATCTTTAGCCAATTCGACACAAGCGCGCATCAACTGCCCCGGGTGCGCTTCAAGTTTGGATTCGAGTCGTTCAAACAAGGTAAAGGCATCTGCTGTTGCTCCGGCAAACCCGGCGATAACTGTTCCGCCCTTTCCCAGTCTTCTGACCTTTCTGGCATTGGATTTCAGCACCGTTGTGCCCAACGTTACCTGTCCATCCCCAGCGACAACAACATCGTCACCGCGCCTTAAAGCCAATATGGTTGTCGAATGCCAATTGGCTTTGTCATATGGATTATAATCTGTGTATGTCATAGTTCAGGATATGGCGTGAAAATGGATCAAGGTCAAGCCCTTGATAAAAAAACCGGAGAGTTTCTCCGGTTTCATTTTTATTCAATGGATCGCCAATGAATTGGAAGACCTCCCGGAGGTTTTCCAAAAGCTTTGGCAGCGTTGCCGCCCCGTTTAACGATCTCGGTAAAGCGGACTTGTTTTCCATCAGGGTATGTCCAGCCTGATGACCCTTGTGAAATACAAAATTCTCCATCGGCCACGCCAAAAATTCCTTCGGCGGCGCGTGCCACAGATTGGCGGCCATTAATATCTAAAATCAAATGTTTATTCTTTACGGGGGTAAGGCATTCGGGATCCATCGAACATTTCAAATTGCCGTAACCGTCGGTATAACACACGACATCATGCGGGAAATCTGGGATACAATCGTGCATATCTTCACCCAAAATCGAGTAATCTCCTTTAACAATTTTTCCAAATGCGATTGGAAAAATATCGCGGGAACGGAATTGAGAGCCATCCGTATCACATTTAATCCTGCGGATTTCAACGGCAGCATTTTTTACAAAAGCCAGAGAATGCCCGCTATTGACTGCACAAATTTCAACGCCATTCACCATTTTTACATAGACAAAGCCTTCACCGGAATTTTTTACGCGAGGCGTTAAATCATCTTTGCGCGGAGCTGTATTGACAAAGAATTTCTGACGTGCACCAAGCTTGCTATTGATTGCTGTCTGGGCAAGCGCAAATCCGGTTGCGTAAGTATCAAATGCTGGAACAGAAAAAGTCTGAACTTCACAATCCACACCTTCCAATTCCGAATGCAATTTTTGGGTTACTTCAGCAAAGGCCAGATCGTGCAAATCGCCATAATCGGCAATTACATACACCAATGTGCGATCAACCATCTCAGGCCTCCTTGAATATAAAATTAGAATGAAGCATATGATTAACCAGATTTTCAGTGACCGTCAACAAATCTTCACGATCATCGTGTATCAAGACAATATGCGCACTGTCTTCTCTATTCAACCAAGGATCGGAATCAATTTTCTTTTGAATCTCTGCTGTCGTTTTAAATGACCACTTTCCCAGATGGCGCGGTGTGAGCATCCAGTCTGATGTCGAAAATGTAATCAGACAATCGATCGCTGTTTCCAATTCTGTTCCAACCCACCATGGCAGTGTTACATCCGGTGTCGGAAATTTGATAAAGCCATTTCCTGTCAGCCAATGTTGGATTTGTATCTTTAAATCTTTTTGTTCTTTGGTTGGTGGCTCTTTGGTCTCCAAACGCACTCCATCCCAAAAGAGATGCTGCACATAATCTCGATACTGTTCGGGAATGGTTTCGAAATCAATAACCCATGCGTTGCCGCAGCCACGATCCAGATGAGGAAAACGAAAATAACGGGGAGGCGGCTCTTTTCCAGCCTGCTGATAGGCAAGATCAATTAAATTTTGTGTTTTTGCAATTTGTTGAGTCTGACTTTCAAAGCCTATTTCTGATGTGCGTTCATGGGCATAGGAATGATTGGCTACGGTAAATCCTTTTTGGATAGTACGGACGATTTTTTGGAATGCTTCTTTATTCCCTTGCTCCGGATCCATAGATTGACCACGGACAAAAAAAACTGCCGGTATATTTTTTTCTTTAAGAAAGTCCGTTAGATCATCCGTGTTTTTGGATGGGCTGTCATCAATGGTCAGATACACTTTTTTCATGATTAGATCTTTTTGTCTTGTAAGCCTCGAAGTGCAATAAATTCATCCTTAACCCAAAAAACGCCAGTTGCAGAAACGTCCTTTTGAACAAGGGGCACGTTATTTTGTTTCATCGTTGATAAAAAAGTTGGCGTGTCAAAAAGATTGTGTCCAACCAAACGATCAATAATTCCTCCGGTCAGATATAACCCGTCATACGCAAACCCAAATGCCATGGCCTGATGTACAAAAATTCCTAGAACTTCATGAAATAATTTCAGAACATATTGAGCCATGGGATCATTTCGTCCACGTGCTATCATATCGTTGGTGTCGGTATATTCTGCATGGGTATGTGCTTTTTCTATTGTCAGCGTGTACATGTTCCATAGACCGGGGCCGGATAAAATATCTTCATAAATCATAACTGTTTTATCTTGTTTTATACCTTGTATATCCAAGAAGGCGGACCGGTGTTGCTCATTCTGGATAGCAGGCACCATGTGCCCGCCATGTGTTCTTTGAATATATGAGCCATGAGGTGTTGGTATGATGTAAGCCAATCCCAAACCCGTTCCTACACCAATGACGCATTTTGATGCGCCGCTTCTCCTTTGGCCTTCGGGTTGGTTCAGCAATAGGAATTCTTGTTGAGTGGCATTGGCTATGCCTTGCGCATTGGCTTCGAAATCATTGATTTTAAAGAAAACCGCATTGGGAAGAATTCGGGCAATGGTTTGTGGGTTGACGATCCATGGGTTTCGATCTCCAAATGAAAGCCGTACCGATGATATTGTTTCCAAAGAACATTGCTGACTGTTCAGGAAATGGAGGATCGCGTCATTCATATCCTGAAAGTCGGATATTTTGAGTTTTTGAGGTTCTGATATTGTAGACACATAATCGTCTGATAGTGCAAAACGCAAATGGGTTCCACCCGCATCACACAGCAAATGGGTCATAGTGCATACTCTTTTTTGTTTTGGTGACGAGAGTCTTCCGTGTCCCCGTAAGGGTCGAAATGGATCATGATTTCTGCATTTTCAAATTCTGCCAAAATGGCTTTTTCAATTTCGCGCGAAATTTCATGGGCTGACCAAAGCAGCATGCTGGGATCAAGCTCTATATCAAACGAAATCATATATTTTGTTCCTGACTGGGTTGTGCGCATGTCATGCAAACCCAGAACTTCAGGATGCGAACGAATAATAGCAATCATGCGGGATCGCATATCGTCTGGTAGTTCCTTATCCATCAGCATGGCAAAAGATTTTTCAGCAATTTGTAGGGCAGCACGCGCCATGATGCCCGCAACAGCCAAAGCACAAAGCGGGTCAAGCCAGTGCGCTGCCCATCCCAGATAATCAATCAGCACAACCAGAAAGACCGCACCATTAATGGCTATATCAGAAGAGTAATGCAAAGAATCTGCTTCCAAGGCAAGAGAGCCACTTTTTTTTGCGCCTATTTTTTGAACTGCCGCGATCAAGCCGGACAACGCAATGGCCAATCCCATTAGAAATAATGTGAACAGATGATTATGCATGGGAACGGGGTTGAGAAATCTTCCAAAAGATTCAAGAAGAAGAAAAGATCCTCCTCCGATCAAAAAGGCTGCTTGGAGAAGCGCCGCGATCCCTTCAATTTTTCCATGTCCAAATCTATGGTCTTCATCGGCTGGTTTTAATGACCATTTAATGGCGATCAAGGTCATTAAGGACAGTCCTATATCACTTAAAGAATCGATCAAAGAAGACAAAACAGCAGCGGAATCGCTATAGGCTACGGCTACCGCTTTGGCAAATACCAATACAATCACCGTTGCTACCGTTACGGTAGAGGACGATAGTGCCGGATTTTCTTCAAATTTGGATTTCAGAGTCTCGCGCATAACGCGAGATTAGCTGGATGCTTGAACAGGATAAAGTAAAATATTTTGACTTTAGGTTCGTGTGGGTTTGATAGCGATCAAATAACGTAAATAAGGACACCCAGCCAAACAACAGCCAAACTAGCAACAGTCAACGCAGCTTTTACAACTTGAGGCATATATTCCTCCTTTGCCAATTTTTATTTTTATTTTCTATTCTTCTTCCATTATGCGGTATCGTGCCGCATCGTGTCAAAATTTCGCTATGCTGCAAAGCGGCAGAATTTAAGCCTTTATTAATGGTTTTAGGAATTTTTTATGGATTTACTTTAGAAAATGCCAAGACACTTCTTTTTGTTATGGCAGCATTTCGAATATTGCATGGGACAAAACCTGTGGTTTCGATTGTTCGGGAATTTCGATTGACCTGCCAAATTTTGTGCCACGTTCCATGTTTGTGTCCGAACTTGTTGCGCCAGCCCTTTAATGAATGTTTCGGATGTGCCGACTGTCTCGACTCTTGCAAAACCAGGAACACCCAGTTTTTTGGCACTGTCCCGATATTCTTCTTCGATCTCGACCAGAGTTTCAACATGCTCACTAACGAAGGCGTGCGGATAAATCAAAACAGGCGTTTTGTCCTGAGCCGCCTTTTGCAAGGCGTCTTCTGTGCTTGGGCCTATCCATTTCAAGGGGCCGACGCGACTTTGGTAACACACCGTCCAATCCAGATTGTAGATTTGCAAGGCTTCGGCAATTTTTCTGGCTGTTTCTTCGCATTGCCATTGATAGGGATCGCCGGATTTTATGATTTTTTCGGGCAAGCCATGTGCAGAAAATAACAAACGGGGGGGGCGTCCACTTTGGCGCATAAGGCCCTCATAAACTGGCTTGATCCGGTCTACCGATGCTTGAATGAAGCCTTCATCAAACGGGTAGCAACAAACCAGAGATGTCGGAGCTTCGAGATTATATTGACGAGCGGCACGGCGCCAATCTTCAATTGATGATTTGGTGGTGGTGGTCGAGTATTGCGGATAAAGAGGCAAAAGAACGATTTGATCCGGTTCATAATTTTTGACGAGCGGCACAATTTCATCAGACATGGGATGCCAGTAGCGCATCGTGACGAAAACCCGATAATCAGAACCAAGCTCGGCTTGAAGGGCTCCTGCCTGAGCCATGGTATTTTCCAGCAAAGGTGATTTTCCGCCTAGTTGGCCATAGGCTGTTCCGGCTTCTTTTTTGCTGCGTTTATTGGCGATTATTCGGGATATGCAGTATCTAACCAGATAGGGGGCGCGAATGATATTTTTATCCATAAAAAAATTTATCAAGAAGGGGCGGATGGATTCGGGTTTATCTGGTCCTCCTAAATTCATTAAAATAACTGCTGTTTTTTTAATCATGGTTGATTCCAGACTCTTTTATGATTTTTATTAATTGTTTGATATGGGCGGGGGGAGTATCTTTGTCAATTCCATGACCTAAATTAAAAACATACGGTTTTCCTTTAAAATTTTCTATGATTTTCAGGATTTGATGTTTCAGTTCCTTTCCACCGGCTTTGAGTGTCATTGGATCAAGATTTCCTTGGACGGGGCAAATTGTTTGAAGGTTTTTTGCTGCGTATTCTGGTGGAACCTGCGTATCCAATCCCAAACAAGTAACCGCTGTTTCACGGGCGTATTCTGCATATAAAAATGATGCTCCTTTTGGAAATCCAATGACAGGAATGTGAGGAAATTGGTGATGCAAATTAGTGATGATTTTCTTGGTCGGGGCAATGACCCATTTGCGGAATTGGTCGGGTGGTAATACACCTGCCCAGCTGTCAAAAATCTGGATGATATTTGCGCCATGAAGGATTTGTTGTGTGAGATATTCGGTAGCGGCTTGAGTGAGTAAATCAATGAGTTTAGAAAAAATTTCCGGCTGTGATAAAGCCATTGTGCGGGTTTCGTTAAAATCTTTTGTTCCTTTGCGGTCAATCATGTAGCAAGCCAGAGTCCACGGCGCACCTGAAAATCCAATTAAATCGGTTGATGAAAATCCTTCGTTGTTTAGTTGTTTGCGGATAATTGAAACGGTTTCGTAGACTGGTGAAAGATTCACGTGAAACTTGGATAAATCGATTGTGTCAAGATCAGGAAGTTCACCAAGAATTGGGCCATGGTTTGCTGCAAATTCGAGATGTTGACCCATGGCATGCGGAATAACGAGAATGTCGGAAAACAGGATGGCTGCATCAAAGTTGAAACGACGGATGGGTTGAAGCGTGACTTCGCTGGCAAGGGTCGGGGTGTAGCAGAGGTTAAGAAAATTTCCAGCTGTGGATCTGGTCGCAAGGTATTCAGGTAGGTAGCGGCCTGCTTGACGCATGAGCCAAATTGGCGGAGTGTCGAAGGTTTTTCCTTGCAGGGTATGGGCTAGTTTTCCAGTCATGGTTTTTATTATTTCTTGTATTTTTTGGTTTGTGTTCAGAGGCATCAAAGCAGAAACCCTCTATTATAAAAAGATATATTTTTAGGTTTTAGTAGTAGATAGGGGGCATGAGTTACGGGGATAAAATTTTATCCATGATCTTATCCACATCGGAGGGGGATGGGGTATATTCGAAAACTATAGCGTTTGGTATTTTATCCCCGTAACGGGGTAGAGATTGTTTTTTTTATCCTCTTGTTAGTTTCTGGTGTGGTTACCGATTTTTTACTTGTGGATCAAATTATTCATTTTTTATCCCTTTTGTTTTCCAAGTAGTTTCCCACTTGTTTGTCCACACCGCCCCGTTTTGAAAGTCCAAATCAGGTATTTTGATGATATTTTGAGCTAAAACTTTGTCTTTGCTTTGAAGTTAAAGAATGGGTAAAGTGTGGTTTCGTGTAAGAGTATGAGGAAAATTACATGTTTCAAGATGCATATATCAAGCTTGACCGTCTGGAGGTCGAAGATATTCTCGATAGAACCAAAAAGTCTTTCGATGGAGTTTCTTTTAATCCAGAAAATACTGTTATCATGTCGCGGGATTTGCCTTTTTACTCCGATTATCGATTTTATGATATTGCAGATCATACTCATATGCCACCATCCCGTCGCTTTCTTTTGATGAAAGATCAGGACATCGTTGTTATGGATTTTACCAATACACCGATTTACAGCTTGAATAGTAAAGTTCCAATCCAGATTGATCGTGAAAATGTTAAGGATTATGTCCGGTTTTTCTTTACTTTTGTGCGGGGACGGCACGGTCGTTTTATTATTGTTGAAACCGTTGATGATATTGCATGGCGCGAAGAGCCTCCTCCTGCTGCTCGTAAATCTATAGCAAAACTGATTAAGCCTATTGCGTTTCATGCTTCTGATAAAGGTGATGGATCGTATTTTATGCAGGCGCAAATGATGTTCCGCGATTCTTTGTTTCAAGCTGATGTTCTGGTCAATTCTGATGGTTTGGTTCAATTATCCAATGAATCTTTATTGATTGAGGATATGCCTGTTCTGGATGATACATTTGGTCAGTAGGATCGATAAAGAGAACTATCAAAGTAAAAAATAGTTTTATTTTTGCTCTTTTCCTTATTTTTCAGGTAATTATGCCTGAAAAATTTGGTGTTGTGGCTTGACTCTTTCTATTAAATTGTTTCATGATCTATTGTAAATCCTGTAGTTTTGTTGTTGGAGGTAGATGATGACCCGTTCCGAATTAATTCAGATTTTGGCTGAACGTAATCCGCATTTGTATTTGCGTGATGTCGAGAAAGTCGTTGATGCTTTTTTTGGTGGTATTACTGAGGCTTTGGTTAAGGGTGATCGCGTTGAATTGCGTGGATTTGGAACTTTCTCAGTTAAGGAACGGGCAGCCCGTGTTGGTCGAAATCCCAGAACCGGAGAGTCTGTTAAAGTTGATGAAAAACGGTTGCCTTTTTTTAAAACAGGTAAAGAACTGCGTGAAGGTTTGAATATCTCTGGATCTAAACAGGAGGGTTAATTCAACGTGTCCTCTTTATTGAAGATATTATTTACAGTCTCTTTTGTTGTTATTTTATTCTGGTTTATTCTGATTAATCGTGCGAGCGTTCCCGTTTCTTTTGCGCCTTTATGGGGTGATTTTTCCTTGCCTTTTGGTGGAGTGATTTTTCTTTCGGTTTTGTTCGGGTTTCTCTGGGGAGCTTTGATTGTTTGGTTTAATGGCGCATCGATACGCAATGATTATCGTAAGAAAAAGAAAGAATTAAAAAAGTTAGTTGAACAGACGGGTAATACGATTTGACCAAAGTTTTTTGTGCGATTGATACGCCTGATTTATCGAGAGCTGTTTCTTTATCCAGTGTCCTTTCCAATACCGGATGTGGTCTTAAGCTCGGGCTTGAATTTTTTATGAGCAATGGGCCAGTGGGTGTGCAATCGATACGCAATGCTTATCCCGATATTCCTATTTTTCTTGATCTTAAATTTCATGATATTCCAAATACGGTTGCGGGAGCGTTAAGAGCGGTGACGCGTTTGGATGTCCAGTATTTAAATCTGCATGCAGGTGGTGGTTTAGAGATGATGCGTGCCGGTTTGGACGCGGTGCATTTTGAAGCAGATCGATTGGGAATAGCTGCACCAAGGCTTTTGGCCGTTACAGTTCTAACATCGATAGATCAAGCGTCTTTATCTGGCGTCGGTGTTGATGCGGATATTGAAAATCAGGTTTTACGTCTTGCGCGATTAACAAAAAATGCTGGTTTGGCGGGAGTAGTTTGTTCCGCCAAAGAGATCGAAATTTTGCGTAAAGATTTGGGTGATGATTTTATTTTGATGGTTCCGGGGATTCGTCCGCAAGGATCAGATAATCAGGATCAAAAACGGGTTATGTCTCCGGTTGAGGCGATTAATTTGGGGGCTAGTCATCTGGTTATCGGTCGGCCGATAACCGAAGCGGTTGATCCGCAAATTGCTGTGGCTGATATTATATCATCTTTGGCTTGATAAATTACATTGGGGCCGGTCCACCACTTGTTGGTGTGCTGTCTATATTGCGAGCGGTCTCATATCTTTGGTCTATTTTATTGGGGATTCTTCCTGTTATATCATTGACTGTTTCTCTCAGGAGTAGGCCGACATTTTTTATTGTATCAGGGCTAACTGTTAACCGATCTCCAATCTCTGAACTAATTCCTCCTGTGACTTCACAGGCCATTTTGGATATGCGATTTCCTAAAGAGTTTAAACCTTTTTTGACTGCAGAGAATTCTTTTTCGTTTAATCCTGCTTTTTTTGCCAGTTCTACGTCAGATAATTTATTTGGACCTTCGTTATTTTTCATCGCCTCGTGTAATCTAGTGGCGCTGGTTCTTGTGGCATCTCCGAAGGAAATATCATTTTTTTTGTATGCATCGAGTATGTCTCTGACACTTGTTTCGCATTGATCTGTCATGTTTGTTGTGCCCTTTATATTTGGTCTAATTTTATATGTAAATTATTAGAAATTGGTTAAAGGGCTTTATTTTTGAGTCCAGTTAGGTCAAAACTGTCCTTGGTTCAGAAAATGAGGATGTGATGCAGGATTTTTTATTCGAATATTATTTGTGGATCAAAGGATTACACATTATCGCTGTGATTTCGTTTATGGCGGGTATGCTGTATTTGCCGCGTTTATTTATCTATCATGTTGAAGCCCCCAAGAATTCCCAGATGTCCGAGACTTTTAAAGTTATGGAGCGGCGTTTATTGCGCGTGATTATCAATCCGGCCTTTATCGCAGCGCTTTTATTTGGTGGATTAATGCTGTGGGCTAATCCGGCGTTATTCTCTGAAGGTTGGATGCATGCCAAATTGGGGTTGTTGGTCGTTATGGGTGCCGTTCATGGATTGTTTTCGAAATGGCGCAAGAATTTTGCCCGTGATGAAAATATCAAGTCGGCGAAGTTCTTTCGGGTGTGGAATGAAATTCCTACCGTTTTGATGATTGCGATTGTTTTACTGGCCGTTGTCAAACCGTTTTAACTGGTGAATTTTGCTTTAATGGAGTTGGTATGCGGGGTTATCCGGCATTATTCCTTGAATCATTTGTATTTGTGCTCTGATGCGGACAAAGGATTCATGCAGACCTTTGCTCGGGAAAATTTTTTCAACGCTATTTTCCAAGCATTCTGCTTGAGTAGAGGACAAATATGGTTGCATTGGTAAGTATTGCAATCCTTTGTTACCGTCTTTTGTATTCTTTCGCGCATGGGTTCGGCTCATATCGTAATTAATTAGCAGGATTGGGTTTTGAATGTGGTCAAGGGTTGTGATTTCATGTTTTTGTGCCATTTTTTCCAATACATCAATCGCACGTGGTAAATCAGCGAAATGGATTTTTACAGTATCTTTATTAGGTGCATAATCAATTTGGATTGTGGTAGATTGGTCTTGTTCTTCGGCTAATTCCAATTCCACCTCTGTTATCTGATCCATGAAGTCTACCAGACTTTGATACTGGAAGCATTGTGTTGATGGATTCTTTTGTTCCAACTGAAAGGTTACCGAAAACTGTGTTGTTTTTTCCAGATTATATTCGACAGCCATATTGGGAATTGGGGTCTTATAGGGTGGATTAAATTGGAGATGGAAGAGCTCCCCAAGGATTGCAGACAAATTATCGATAGCGATCATATACAATTTCTGTTTTTGGCTGAGGGGATTGCCGTTCGATGATGTGGAAGACTCAACAAAAGGGCGTGGTTCGCCAGAGGCTTCAAGAAATGGTGAGGTTGGCTTATGTGTCATGATTGTTTATTCCCTGCCCAATTTCATTTATTATGCAAACTTAATAGTAGGGTTTTTCAATTATAGCAAGAATTTATTGACAGTTTAAAGGTAGACGAGTATAAAGAGGCTGTCTTTATGAAGCTCCTGACATTTTGAGGCTATATTTACAGAGTTTTCCTCTCGGGTGTTTTCGTGCAGCCTGGTTTGTAGCCGTGGTTTTGAAAAAGACAATTCCGACCATAGTTTTTATTCAGCACCTTTATTTTTAACCCACACAAAACAGACAGATATATAAACCGGATGATTTTCCCGTGCCTTTTGTCGATCTGACAAGATCGAGTATTCAAAGGCTCTGTATACCCCCCAACACAAAACATGATGATGAGACCCATATGAATCTTCAGGATTTAAAAACTCGCTCTCCCGCGGAATTGCTTGCATTTGCCGAAGAGCTGGAAATCGAAAATTGCAGCACAATGCGCAAACAGGACATTATGTTTGCCGTGCTGAAGCGCCTTGCCGAACAAGATGTTCCGATTGCCGGTAGCGGTGTTCTTGAGGTTTTGCAGGATGGATTTGGCTTTTTGCGTTCCCCTGAAGAAAATTATTTGCCAGGGCCAGATGATATTTATGTTTCTCCGTCTCAGGTGCGCCGATTTGGTTTGAGAACGGGTGATATTGTTGAAGGCGGTATTCGTGCGCCAAAAGAGTCCGAGCGTTATTTTGCATTGTTAAAAGTCGATGCTATCAATGATGAAGCTCCTGAAAAACTTCGTCATCGCATCAATTTTGATAATTTGACCCCGCTTTATCCAGAGCGGAAGATCAATCTGGAGCTGATGGATCCAACCAAAAAGAATTTTACCCAACGTGTCATTGAATTGACGTCGCCTTTGGGCTTTGGTCAGCGGGCGTTGATTGTTGCGCCGCCACGGGTTGGTAAAACAGTTATGCTGCAAGATATTGCCCATTCAATTGCGACCAACCACCCAGACGCTTATCTGATTGTTTTGTTGATTGATGAGCGTCCCGAGGAAGTGACCGATATGGCACGTTCTGTTCGGGGAGAAGTCGTTTCTTCCACTTTTGATGAACCTGCTGCGCGTCACGTTCAAGTGGCCGAAATGGTCATGGAAAAGGCCAAACGCCTTGTTGAACACAAACGTGATGTTGTTATTTTGCTTGATTCCATTACGCGTTTGGCGCGTGCCTATAACACTGTGGTTCCATCATCGGGTAAAGTTTTGACCGGTGGTGTTGATGCCAATGCGTTGCAACGTCCAAAACGGTTCTTTGGTGCAGCTCGTAATATCGAGCAAGGGGGGTCTTTGACCATTGTCGCAACTGCTCTGATTGATACGGGTAGCCGTATGGATGAGGTTATCTTTGAAGAATTCAAAGGGACAGGTAACTCTGAAATTGTTCTGGATCGTAAAATTGCTGATAAGCGCGTTTTCCCTGCTATCGATATTCAAAAATCCGGTACACGGAAAGAAGAGCTTCTGGTTCCAAAAGATGTTTTACAAAAAATGTGGTTGTTGCGTCGTATTCTCAATCCTATGGGAACGGTCGATGCGGTGGAATTCTTGCTGGATAAGTTGAAAGACACCAAAGGCAATGACGATTTCTTTCAATCCATGAACCAGTAATCCATGTATCATAAATCATAACAGACAAGGACTAAAAGCATGAAAAGTTTTCTTCTCTTTCTGGCTTTGTGTTGTGTTTGCGTTCCCGTTTTTGCGGGAGAGGAAGAAGAATCCGGCTATGAGCGGGTTATGCGCACGGGGATTTTGCAATGCGGGTATTTTTCCTGGCCGCCCTATATGTGGAAAAATCCTGCCAGTGGAGAATTTGACGGATTTTTTTATGAATATACTGAAACAGTAGCTGCACGGATGGGGCTAAAGATCGATTGGGTATCCGAAGTCGTTTATGGCAATATTTATCAGGAAATTCAAAGCGGTAAGATCGATGCGTTTTGTTCGGGAATTTGGCCAACGGCGGGTCTTGCGAAGTTACTCGATTTCACGATTCCTATAACTTATAATCCTGTTTTGGCCTTTGTTCGTGCTGGAGATCACCGATTTGACGGGGATATTATCAAGTTGAATGATCCAGCCGTCAAAATTGCCAGTATGGAAGGATCTATTGCTGGTGTTATTGCGGCAAATCGTTTCCAGAAAGCCAAATTGGTTGAAACGCCTCAATTGTCTGGTCCTTCGTCGCAAATTCTTGATCTTGCAACAGGTAAAGTTGACGTTGCCTTTATTGATTGGGGGCTGGTTGACCAATATTTATCGACGAATCCAGAGATCAAGGTTGAGCCTGTCGCAGGGGTCAGGCCGCTTAATGTTTGGGGAAGTACAATCGCGTTTGGTAAGGGAAATGATGCTTTGGTTAATGCTGTGAATACCGTAACTCAGGAAATGATTTATAGCGGTGAAATTGATGATCTTTTGGATCGTTATCATCTTGATTCTAAAGGTTTTTTTAGACCTTTGCGCCCTTATTCTGCTTCCCAGAAATAATCATTAAGTTTGATTTTTATAAAAACATTTCTGGAGAATGAAAATGCCGGATGAGCATTACGAGAATCCCAGACTTGCCGCTCTTTATGATTTTGACAGTGGGTGGTCTGTTGACCGTGATTTTTATTTATCCCTTGCAACAAACCACACGTTTCCTTTGGGTATCCTTGATTTGGGCTGTGGTACTGGGCTTTTGTGCAAGGCCTATGCCGAAAAAGGGCATCATGTTACAGGATGCGATCCATCCCTTTCCATGCTCGACGTTGCCGCGCGGCAGCCAAATGGAGATCTTGTTAAATGGATGCAATCCTTCGCACAAACATTTAAGTCGGATGATCGGTATGATCTTATTATTATGACGGGGCATGCGTTTCAGGTTTTATTACAAGATGAAGAAATTCTGGCCACTTTCTCTGTCATGCGGCAGCATTTAAAGGAGGATGGGCTTATTGTTTTTGAATCTCGAAATCCTGTTATAAATTGGAAGGAAAACTGGGACTATAGTATGAGTCTTGATTTACCGGAGGGGAAAGTTCAGGAATCACGCCGTTTTGTGGAGGAAGAAAAAGACCGTATGATCTTTGAGCTTTGGTATCAATTTCCAGATGAAGTTCTTGTCTCTAAAAGCGAATTGCGTTTTTTATCACATGACGCTATTTTAAATTTCTTGATGATTTCTGGTTTGCGTGTAGAAAAAATTCTTGGGGATTGGAATGGTGGTTTGTTTCATGAGCCTTCATCGGAAGAAATGATCTTTTTTGTTCGGCGCGTTAGTTGATTGTGACTTTTTTTACTCTTTTTGGGATTCATTAAAATCTTTGGAATGATGGCTATGACGTGCGCTTTTGCCCCCCTTCGTTTACAAATCAAAGAGATCTGCAGGAGGGAGGGGAGAGACCCATTTTCGGTGCGGTTGACTGCTGTGTCTAAAAATCAGCCTGATGAGGCCATCGAGACCGCTTTAGAATCGGGGCTGAAGGTTTTCGGTGAAAACCGCGTGCAAGAAGCTGAAAGTCATTGGATCGCGCGGCGTGCAGCATTTCCCGATTTGGAGCTTCATTTAATCGGTGGATTGCAGACCAATAAAGCCAAGCAAGCGGTTGCTTTGTTTGATGTGATTGAGACGGTTGATCGCCCGGAATTGGTTGATGCTTTGGTGAAAGAATGTCAGAAGCAGGCCAAGTTTCCGCGTTTTTTTGTGCAGGTGAATATCGGTGAAGAGCCGCAAAAATCCGGTGTCGCGATTGATGATCTTTCCGCTTTGCTTGCTTATGCTTTGGAACGGGGAATGACTATTGAAGGGCTGATGTGCATTCCTCCAGAGGATGAGCCTTCGGGGTTGTATTTTGCGTTATTACGAAAGCTGGCGTTGCGTCATCATTTGCGTCATCTGAGTATGGGGATGAGCCGCGATTTCAGACAAGCGATTGCATTGGATGCGACGTATATCAGAATCGGGACGGCGTTGTTCGGTGCGCGAGATTTCCTATAAAGGTTATGGTTGTTTTTTCAAGACAAATTTTTTCTGCTGAAAATCCTTTATGATGCGGTCAGGTGCAGAAAAATGTTCGTTCATCGCGATATAAATATCAGGTGTTGCGTCGGGTTGTTCAAAGAGAGCCTTTTTCAAATTTCGCGTTCCGTCTGATTTTTCTCCATTGCTGAGTGGGTGAAAAGCTCCGGTTAATACGATTGTGCAGATTGGTTGAGGGTGTATTTCTTTCAGGTTTATTGCCAATTCACACATTTTATCTGTGCCGGTTGTGATGACAATTCTTGTGGTTTTATCTTCGTATTTTTTTATATGTTCAAGGATTTTTTGTAGATCAATTCGGGTCAGGTGTTTGCTGTCTTTAAGGCTATATTGGATTGTATCGAGCTTATATGCGGGGTGTGTTGTTATCAGGTCTTGAGCAATTTTTATTGCTCTTGATGTGTTTGCCGAGAAGCTCGCGTTGACGGGGGCTTGTGATGGATCATCAGGATAGGGATCGGAGTCGATTGTGCCACCTGTTGTTATCAGCATTATTCTTTTGTTTATTTTTTCTAACATGCTTTACGTTTATCATATTTTTTTGTTTCGGGATGCACAAATCCCCGCTGGGGTGGCGGGGATTTGCAGAGGTGGTGGAGATCAATCAACCTGTCTTTTTGTCAATTTCTTTTCGGGGTAAAAAGCTGACTAGTTTCTCGCTAGCTCCTCCAATGCGACTGATTTGGCGCATTTTCTGTAAGCTTTGATGGCATTAATGACAGTGCGTTCTCCTGATCCGGCATTGCGCCGGTTCCGGCTGGCGTTATTAGTCGTGTTTATTTGTACAGTCTCGTTTGTGGGGGCAAGGAGAGACTGACAATTTTTCTCGACTAAAGCCGGTGAAGCTTGTTTTGTGAAGGGGGATATGACTGCGGATGAAGATATTTTGACCATAGGTGTGATTGGTAGCAAAACATCTGCTTTTGCGGGAGTTACCAGCATTGCAATCAAGGTCATCAGGGCGAGGATACCCAGCCACATCATGATAAATTGTTTAAAAAGAGATTTTGGAGCGAGGACTCCATATGTTGTTCCATTCTTCATACCACCCACCCAAACTTTATAGGACTTAAATTTGCCGGTTGATCCGGCTTATGTTTTTATTTGACCATGAAAAAAACATTATGGCAATTATTATCGTTTCGATTTTAGCTGGTAGTTTTTTTAAAAATATCTCAAATTGCAGATAGATTTATGCGGATTGGGTTATGGGGTAAAAATGAATGATGCTATAAAAGATCATGGGAAAAACAATTTCGGAAACCCTGTTTATGTGCATTTGGTTTCGGATGCTACGGGGGCCACTTTGCAAGGTTTGTCCGAAGCTGCCCTTTCCCAGTTTGATATTGATAAATTGCACCAAAAATTATGGCCGCAGGTCAAATCAGACAAGCAGCTTGATCGTGTGATAAAAGATTTAGAAATCCATGGTGGAGTGGTTTTTTATACTCTTGTGGATAAAGCTCTTATTCTGCGCCTTGAGGATGTTTGTTCAAGGTTGGGGATTTTGTGCGTTGCCGTGATGGCGCCTTTGCTTGATGGATTGTCAGCCTATTTACAGCAGCAGCCGATTGGTCGTCCGGGTTTGCAGCATCGTCTGGATGCTCTTTATTTCGACAGGATGGAAGCGATTGATTTTGCCATGGGGTTTGATGATGGACAAAATTTTGATGGGATTGAAAGTGCTGACGTTATTCTGGTCGGGGTGTCGCGCACATCCAAAACGCCGACATGCATTTATTTGGCTCGGCATGGTATTCGAGCCGCCAATATTCCGTTGGTGCAGGAAATCGGGTTTCCCGAGATCATTCTTTCTTTTAAAAAGCCTTTATTCGTCGGTTTGACGGAGTCCGCTGACCGATTGATTGAATTAAGAACGTCGCGGCTTAAAATAGATGATCGCTTGGCGATGCCGAGAAACTGTTATATTGATCCCGAGAAAGTTGAAGAAGAAACCAATTGGGCAAGAAAACTTTTTCGTTCACAAGGATGGCCAGTTATTGATGTGACCAAGAGGTCTGTTGAGGAAACTGCAGCAGAGATCATGGTTTTGCTGCAAATAAGACAGGAAAAGGAAGATTTAATTCATGCACAATGACCCCCCTTTTGCAGGAGTGATTGGACACCCGATTTTACACAGTCAATCTCCGCTTATTCATGGATATTGGCTTAAAGCTTATGGTCTGGTCGGGAGCTATGAGCGTTTTGATATTGCACCGGAAAATTTGACCGATGGTATTTCTGCGCTCGTAGATCAAGGAATTCGCGGTTTTAATGTCACTCTTCCGCACAAGCAGGCCATTCTTCCGTTATGTGCCGATATTTCTTCTGAGGCGCAGGCCATCGGGGCGGTCAATACTGTTGTTGTGCGCGAGGATGGAAAATTATCAGGTGATAACACTGATGGGTATGGTTTTTTACAGAATTTGTTAGAAAGTTGCCCTGATTTTGATTTTAAAGCGTCATCGGCATTGGTTTTGGGGGCCGGCGGTGCTGCACGAGCTATTTTACATTCTCTCAAAAAAAGTGGTGTAGCTCATCTCTATTTGTGCAACCGCACAAGGGATCATGCAGAGGATTTAGCACGTATTTTTGGTGCGCAAGTTGTGGATTGGGATGACCGTGAGCAAGTTGTCAGGGATGTTCAGCTTTTGGTTAATACGACATCATTGGGTATGGTCGGGCAGCCTGCGCTTGATATAAATATTGATGCGGCCTGTGGTGATTGTGTGGTCTATGATATCGTTTATGCCCCGCTTTATACTGATTTGTTGGTGCGTGCTCGTTCACGAGGTTTAAAAACTGTCACAGGGATAGGAATGTTGCTTCATCAGGCGCGTCCAGGATTCGAGCAATGGTTCGGCATTGCGCCGCAAGTGACTAAAGAGTTGCGGGAGCTTTTATGTCGACGTTCTGATTAACTTTTTTACTGCGGTTTATAATGAATTCTATATTTCTGAAATCTTGTGACCCGCAGATTTATTGATATTTACCGCCCCCATTGCGATTCGATTCGAATCGAAAATTGCTGCAGTTTTGTATGTCAGTTTTAGTGCATCATTTTTTACCTAAGCGGTCTTCTGAATTTGTTTGTGTGGTTTTCTTAAAAAAATTGCATTTTATCCACAGAATCCTGTAAAAGAGGCGTTTAAAGGATTTGGATGTTCAATGACAGCGCAAAGCTCTTATGACGTTATTGTAATTGGTGGTGGCCATGCCGGATGTGAGGCGGCTGCTGCTGCTGCGCGGATGGGCGCGCAGACGGCGTTGGTGACACATAAATTTGATACTATTGGTGCTATGTCTTGTAATCCTGCAATTGGCGGGTTGGGCAAAGGGCATTTGGTACGCGAGATTGATGCCCTTGATGGTTTGATGGGGCGTATCATTGATCAAGCGGGTATCCAATATCGGATGTTGAACGCGTCTAAGGGGCCTGCTGTGCGTGGACCCAGAGCGCAGGCTGATCGTAAGCTCTATCGTGAGGCAATGCAACGCACACTCCATGATTATGAAAATCTTAACATTATTTCTTGTGGCGCAGAAGACTTAATTATTGATGAAAATCAATGCGTTAGCGGTGTTGTGCTCTCTGACGGGCTTCGCTTGACCTGTGGTGCGGTTGTTTTGACAACAGGAACGTTTCTCAGGGGCATTATTCACCAGGGTGAGATGCAAATTCCGGCTGGTAGGGTTGGAGAAGAGCCGTCGGTTGGATTGGCTTTGGCGCTTGAGCGTTTAAAGCTTCCCCTTTCCCGCTTGAAAACCGGAACGCCTGCCCGTCTTGATGGGCGTACAATTAACTGGTCGATTTTGGAGGAGCAAAAGGGTGATGTGCCCGCTGTACCCTTTTCTTTTATGAATACTGAAATTACTGTGCCTCAAATATCTTGTTATATGACTTACACAACGGCGCAAACGCATGACATTATTCGTGAGAATATTCATCGTGCGCCGATGTATTCTGGACAAATCCAGAGTCGTGGGCCGCGCTATTGCCCGTCTATCGAGGACAAGATTATGCGTTTTGCTGATAAAGAGCGGCATCAGATTTTTCTTGAGCCAGAGGGACTGGATGATTCAACGGTTTATCCGAATGGTATTTCAACCTCTCTTCCTGTCGATGTTCAGGATAGATTGATCCATAGTATCGTTGGGTTGGAAAATGTTGACGTTATTCAATATGGGTATGCGATTGAATATGATTTTTGTGACCCTCGTGATTTAAATCCTTCTTTAGAATCCAAATCGGCTTCTTGCTTGTTTTTGGCAGGGCAGATTAATGGAACGACTGGATATGAAGAGGCTGCTGCGCAGGGCTTGATGGCGGGAATAAACGCAGCTTTGTTGGCGAAATGTGATTCGAAAGTTTCACGTGAAATTTTCGAGCCGTTTGTGCTTGATCGGGCTGAGGCTTATATCGGGGTGATGGTTGATGACTTAACCACTAAAGGTGCTCCTGAGCCTTATAGAATGTTTACCAGCAGAGCCGAGTATCGGCTACGGCTGCGGGCAGATAATGCCGACCAACGGCTGACCCCGAAGGGGTTGGCTGTTGGTTGTGTAGGATCTGCGCGTGAGGAGATTTGGGGCAAAAAGTCGGATGATTTGGCTTTGGCGCGGCAAAAGGCTTCGGATTTAAAAATGACGCCAAACGAGCTTGCTCCCTATGGAATTGACGTCAATATGGATGGAATTCGTCGATCTGTGTTTGATCTTCTCAGAATGCCGAATATTTCATGGGCTGATATTTCCCGTATTTGGCCGGATATGGCTGAATTTCCAGCGGATGTTATCGAGCAAATCGAGATTGACGCAGTATATTCAGGGTATATGGATCGTCAAGAATGCGATATTGCCGCTTTTCGTAAAGATGAGGATTTGCTTCTTCCTCAAGGGCTTGATTATTCCGAGATTGGTAGTTTGTCGACTGAAATCCGCTTAAAGCTTCAAGAGGTTCGCCCTGTTACTTTGGGGGCGGCATCGCGTATTCCGGGTGTTACTCCAGCCGCAATTATTGCCTTGTTGCGGCATGTCAAAAGGAAAAAGCCAGTGGCTAAATCCGGTTCTTTTTCGGGTTCTTCCCATGCGGCCTGATCTTTCTACGTCCCTCTCTCTTTATAAGGCTCTGCTTTTAAGATGGTCTAAGGCCATCAATTTGGTGGCTTCTTCAACCCTAAAAGATATTGAAAGTCGGCATTTTAAGGATTCGTTGCAGCTTTTGCCTTATATCCCCCTTGAGGCTACAACATTGTTTGATTTTGGATCTGGTGCTGGTTTTCCTGCTTTGGTTCTTGCTATGGCTCGTGGAAATCTTGAGGTGCATCTTTTTGAGAGTGACCAGAGAAAATGTAGTTTTCTTTCTACTGTTTCACGTGAAACACTTATCCCCGTTATTATCCACAATGAGCGTGTAGAAAATGTGGATATTAAGACTCTTCCGGTTCCGGATGTGATTACGGCACGTGCTTTGGCCTCTTTGACGGAGTTGCTTGGGTTGTCTCAAAAATGGTGGGATGTGGAGCAAGGAGGTTCATCTTCTCTTATTCTTATCTTTCCAAAAGGAGAAAAAGCGGCAGAGGAAATCAAAATGGCTAAAGCCCTCTACGGCTTCGATTTAGAGCAAATTCCTAGTGAAACTGATTCCAGGGCCAGTCTTTTGGTTTTGTCTCATGTGAAAAAATTGTGAAAAAAGTTTCAGAAAAAAGTTTCACGTGAATCATTATCCCTAGTGTATATGGTGTTGGGCGTTAAGTTTTATTGACGTGACGATTGAAAATTGTATAGTGTTTTTATCCCGATAGAATTGATTTTTGATGTGATGTAAGGATATACAGATGATCCCAGCGATTAGAGCTTCTTCAACTGCCCCTGCCCCCAAAAATATGGATCGTAGCTTTCCGGCCGGTTCAATGCCTCGCCTTTTGGCTGTTGCCAATCAAAAAGGTGGGGTTGGAAAGACAACAACCGCTGTTAATCTTGCGACGGCTCTGGCTGCAGTTGGTAAGCGCGTTTTGTTGGTTGACCTTGATCCGCAGGGCAATGCCTCTACTGGTTTGGGGGTTAAGCGATCGGATATTCGTAAAAGTGCGTATGATCTCATTTTCGAGGAAGGTCTTAACGCTGCGGAACTTGCTGTTTCGACAAAAGTTCCCGGGCTTTATGTTGTTCCGTCTTCCATGCATTTGGCTGGTGCTGAGATTGAATTGGTCACTGTTAAGCGTCGTGAATATCGGTTGCGTGAGGCTTTGCGTCGGCCTTTGCCATTTGATTACGTGATTACCGATTGTCCACCTTCTCTATCTTTGGTCACATTGAATGCTTTGGTGGCTGTTGATGCTGTTGTTGTTCCGCTTCAATGTGAGTTTTATGCTCTTGAAGGGTTGTCCCATTTGGTCAAGACGATTGATCGTGTCCGTCAACATTTTAATCCCAAGCTCGATATTCATGGGGTTCTATTGACTATGTATGATCCTCGGAACAGATTATCGGGTGCGGTTGCTGATGATGTTCGCGAGTTTTTTGGCGAGAAGGTTTATCAGACTGTTATTCCTCGTAATGTGCGTTTGTCGGAAGCCCCATCTTTCGGGTTGCCGGCTATTGTGTATGATATGAAATGTCCGGGTGCTCAAGCATATATTCGTTTGGCCGGAGAAATTATTCGTCGTGAAAAAAAGTTGCAGGCTGAATTGCTTGCTCTTCAAAGTGATTCACGTGAAAAATCCCAAGATCCTCAATCCCCAGATACAAAGGTTAATGCATGAGCATATCTTCCGATCCAGATGAGTCTGTTGTGACCACATCCAAACGACGCGGTTTAGGGCGTGGTTTGAATGCTTTGTTTGGTGACGATGAAGTTGATATGGATAGCCCTGTTTCTATAAGCGAAAGCGATGATGTCGTTGATGGCGTTAAAAATTCCAGTCACACAGACTCTCAAGGTTCTGAGAATTCAGGGCAGATAGCTGGGCGGCGTATGATTTCATTGGCACAAATTGTTCCTGGTGTTTATCAGCCCCGTCAGACTTTCCGTGATGAGTCCATTCAGGAACTTTCACACTCGATTCGTCAGCATGGATTGATCCAGCCTATTTTGGTTCGTCCCCATCCTGAACTTCCAGGGACTTATGAGATCGTTGCTGGTGAGCGGCGTTGGCGTGCTGCTCAAAAAGCACAGCTTCATGAAGTTCCTGTGATTATCCGTGACTTGGATGATACGACCACGCTTGAAATTGCGTTGATCGAAAACTTACAACGTGAAGATTTGAATGCTGTTGATGAAGCGCGAGCGCTGCGTCAATTGGCCGATCAATTCGAGTATACTCATGAACAAGTGGCTGAAAAGGTTGGAAAAAGTCGCTCATACGTCGCCAATATGTTGCGTCTGGTTGACCTTGCTCCGCCTGTGCAGGCGATGTTGTGTGATGGGAAATTGTCAGCAGGTCATGCGCGGACTTTATTGATCCTTGATGCGGGCCAACAAGTTGAACAAGCAAAGAAAATTGTTGCTCTTGGACTTAGTGTTCGTCAAACCGAGAAAATGATCGGTGAGTTGTCAGGTAAATCGGTCAAGAAAAAACTTGGAGCTGTTGGTAAAAAAATCGCAAGTGCCAGTGAAGATAAAGATCTGAATACATTGGCATTGGAGCGTGAAGTTTCGAACGTTTTGGGGATGCAGGTTCAAATTGGCATGGAAAATCAACAGGAGGGCGTTATGACTATCCAATTCAAATCACTTGACCAGTTGGATGAAGTTTTGCATCGTCTCTCTCATAACCCTGGTCGTTTGGCGATTCGCGGTTAATCTTTTATTCTGATTGAGGTGAAGTTCATGACAACCGAAAAGAAAACATCGACTAAAACCAGCTCTATGGGATCCTTGATGGAGGCTTCTCGTGGCCGATCCGAATTTTCTGGACATGGGGGGGCTCTTGGTGCCGCTGGTTATATTGATCCAAACGATCAAAGTTTGAATGTCGATTTTCTGGGGCAGCGGAATGACACGTTGTCGGTTGATCCTCCTGAAGATGGTTTTGGAGAGATTCGGATCGGTGCGGCGTGGGATAATAAGATTGTTCAGGATACATCCTTTATTGGCAAGCTTTTAAAGCGGACTCGTCCAGTTGATATTGATCTTGATTTGGGGATTTTATATGAACTTAAAGATGGGCGGCGTGGCGCTATTCAGGCTTTTGGCGATCTTCTCGGAGCGTATAATGAGGCTCCCTATTTATCTTTGTCCGGTGATGAACGCACAGGGGATTCTGAAGGTGAGGATGAATATGTTCATTTGAATGGGCAGCATTGGCCGGAAATTAAGCGTATTTTGATTTATGTTTATATTTATCAAGGGGCTTTGGATTGGGCGATGGTTCGTCCTCAAATTCAAATACGCATTCCTGATAACAAGCCGATGGTTGTGACATTATCTTCTCACCAAAAAGGTCTTGGACTTTGCGCTATTGCGGGAATCGAAAATGTTCGTGATGGAATGCGAATTTCAAACTATACAGAATATTTTCCTGGTCATGCTGAAATGGATCGCGCTTTTGGTTTCGGGATTGAATGGGTTGGTGGGCATAAGACTGTTTGAAATTGTTTGAGGCTTTTTAAGCTACCAGAAGTTTTTCATGTTCTGATATAAAGATTGCTCGCATATCGTTTGCGCTTTGAGTTGCTCTGAGTTTTTTCAGTATTTTCTCATTCCGTAACATTCTCGTCAGGCGCGCGACATGTCTTAGATGTGTCATGGATTGAGATTCTGGAGACATCAAAATAAGAAGAATATCAATTGGACGATCGTCCAAAGCATTTATATCAAGAGGGTCTTCCAAGCGAGAGATGAGGACATAGGGTGTTTTAACTGATGGACTCATCCAATCCAGAATGGCCACACCGTCGCCGATGCCAGATCTGTGATGTTGTTCAGCTTTCTGGATTTCCGCATGGATGCAGGAGGCTGATGCCTTAATTTCCAGTGATATTTTCCAAGACAGATTTTTGATAATCTGTTCAGGATTAGACCCTTTTAGGCCATATTGAACGCTTGAAATATTTAAGTCATCTTCCATTGGCATTGTATCTCTCCTTTTTTTGATCGGATAAGTTTTTCCAATTGACTTGATTCTTGTATAAATGTCGCCTTCTAGTAGCGAATTTAAAGGGGTAATTCTACAAAAAAAGACGGTGCAGTGCGGCAATTCAACATAAAAAAACAGCCCTGAACTTTAAGGCTGTTTTTTATCAATTACATCTTATGATTTAGCCAAAATCATTCGGCGGCTGATGCAATATCTTCCGGCTCGACCCATCCAATATTTCCATCCGTGCGTCTATAAATCATATTCAGGTGATTGTTTTTTGGATTGCGGAACAAAATTGCGGTTTGTCCAGACAAATCCATTCGCATGACGGCATCAGAGACGCTCATTTTTTGGATTTGCATTGGTTGTTCTGCAACAATGACAGGGTCATCTCCTTGTGGGATTCCATCGTCTTCAGGTTCTTCTTCGATTTTCCCCGAAAGCTCTTGAATCGCCAAGACATAATCACGCGCTTTGGTCATTTCTGATTCTGGGGTTTGATCCATGCGTTCATGGTGATCGCGTAGGCGACGTTTGTAGCGGCGTAATTGTTTTGCGATTTTTTCTGCTGTCACGTCAAATGAAACATATGCTTCCGGTTCGATTGATTGAGCCGTCACCATGATGTCTTTGCCAACACGCAAAGAGATATGCGTTTTGATAAAGGCATGACCTTCCGGTGCAAACGTCACCGTAACATCAATCGCACGGTTGAAGTATTTTGAATTTATTTCCTCCAGCTTTGTTGTGACATGAGTGCGAAGCGCATCTCCTACGTCCATTTGTTTTCCATGAATTGCGAGTTCCATTATTTAACTCCTTGATTGGTTATGGGAGGACTCCTGAATATCAACCTTTTCTTGAAGAAAAGTTAAGAGGCTGATATGGAGAACATAGATTTATTTTAACACGGGAACAGTCCCATAAAAACCAATATCGTGCAAATGAATGAAGAAAAAATAATGCAGGGTCGAAAAATCGGAGTTTTTGATTCCGGAATTGGCGGGTTGACAGTGTTAAGGGAACTTAATGCTTTGTTTCCGAACGATAATTTTTTCTATATTGGTGATACGGCACGTCTTCCTTATGGAACAAAAAGTCGTGAGACGGTCATTCGTTATAGTGAGTCTTTGGCGCGTATAGTTTTGGGCTTTGGGGTGGATGCTGTTGTTGTGGCTTGTAATACGGCTTCTACCCATGCGTTGGAGGCGGTTACAGTTCTGGCTGCGCCTGTTCCCGTCATTGGTATGATCGAGCCCGCTGCCTATGCGGCTGTGGCGGCTACGCGTAACAATCATATTGGTGTTATTGCCACAGCGGGGACAATCCAGTCCGGTGCTTATGCCCGTACACTTGATCGTGTCTCACCTCACACCACGGTTTGCTCTGCTGCTTGTCAAATGCTGGTGGCGTTGGCTGAAGAGGGTTGGACAGATCAGGGTGATCCTGTTGTCCGCAGTATTCTATCGCGTTATCTTGATCCGCTTTTTGACCACGCCCACGCACCGGATACTTTGATTTTGGGGTGTACCCATTTTCCGGTTTTTTCGCATATTATTACCGAGATATTGGGCGATGGTGTGACCTTGATTAATTCGGGGGTTGCTGCAGCAAAAACGTTGTCCTCCTGTTTGGGTGCAGCAAAGTATCCGGTTGATCCGCAAAATCGCATCCGTTTTTTTGCAACGGATGACCCAACACGATTTGCAAGAAATGCCTGTCGGTTTTTTGATCATCCATTGGATTCTCATCAGGTTGAATTGATCGATATATCTTATTCTGCTGCAGAGGATGACAAGGCGCGCCAAGCAATGTCCCGTCTGCAAAATCCTTCCGGCCAATCAATTAAATCAACGGCTGCGTAGGCATTTGTGCGTGCTGTTGCCACGTCTTGACCTGTTGCTGTGATGCCCAGTACCCGTCCGCCGATTGATATAGTCTGACCATCTTTTTGCGCTGTTCCGGCATGAAAGATTTCTACATTCTTTGCTGCGCCAGCTGCATCAAGATTTTTAATCGGGGTGTTTTTAATATAGGTCGCGGGATAGCCTTTTGCGGCCATGACAACGCATAAAGACGGGTTGTCCGACCATTCAGGGTGAATGGTTTGTAATTTTCCTGTTGCTGCAGCATAGAGCATATCAACGAGATCGGATTTAAGACGCATCATCAGGGTTTGGCATTCAGGGTCGCCAAAACGGACGTTATATTCCATTAGGATCGGTTTGCCGTTCACCACCATAATTCCGGCAAAAAAGACGCCGGTAAACGGGCAACCTTCGGATTTCATGGCAGAAACGGTTGGGGTCAGAATTTTTTCGAGAATTTCTTGTTCCATGGCTGGTGTTATCAATCGTGCAGGTGAATATGCGCCCATGCCGCCGGTATTGGGGCCTGTGTCGCCGTCTCCTACTCGTTTATGATCTTGGGCAGAGGCTAAAGGTAATAAGTTTTCGCCATCACAAATGGCGAAATAGCTTATTTCTTCCCCATCAAGAAATTCTTCAATGACAATCGATGATCCTGCGTGGCCAAAGGCGTTTCCAGACAGCATGTCTGCGACGGCTTCTTTGGCCTGTTCGATAGTTTGGGCAACGATAACGCCTTTTCCGGCAGCCAGACCATCAGCTTTAATGACGATGGGTGCGCCCAAGCGGTCGATAAATTTATTCGCAGAGTCTTTATCGGTAAAGCGTTCATAAGCGGCTGTCGGGATATTATATTTGCGGCATAAATCTTTCATAAAGCCTTTTGAGCCCTCGAGCTGCGCTGCCTTCATCGATGGGCCAAACACAGGAATGTTATGGGTGCGGAGTTGGTCTGCCAAGCCAAGAACCAGCGGGGTTTCAGGTCCTACGATACAAAAATCAATTTTCTCGGATACGGCGAGATCCGTTATGGCTTGACTATCTTCAACCGCAATTTTGATGCAGCGCGCGATTTGGGCAATTCCTGCATTTCCAGGTGCAACGATTAACTCGTCACATAAAGGCGATTGGGTCATTTTCCAAGCCAAAGCGTGTTCACGGCCGCCTGATCCTATCAAAAGAATTTTCATGATGTCTTGCTCTTCCATTTTATGCAGAGAATTTCCGGAGAAATATAGGGGTAGGAGACAAAATGGTCAATCATTCAAGATTTTGGGTATTCAATTGGGTATTCAATATTCTGGGTCGTGTTTCAGTTCGAAATTGATAACGATTATCCCCAGATAATCCAGCCTAATAGTAGACCCATTATCCCACCTGATATAGCAACCACCATATAAGCAATAGCAAAAGCTGATTTATCTTCCATGAAAATCTCCCTCTAAACTGGTGTCGGGGAGTTAGAAAATCCACCAAATGAGGGATCATATACGCCTTTACCCTTGCGGGTTGAACATACGCGCATATCTCCCCGACCTAGTCGAGGAGTGAAATAACGGCCACTAACCGCATTTGGTAGGGATTTCTAAGTCCCAGAAGACCGTTTGGCCTTCCGCGTTCAGGATAGCCTGTTTTTGTGGATAAAAACAAGAGATTAGTATGAATCTGCTATGAGGATGATGTTTTCTATAAAACAAAGCCTATCCACAATGATTTATGAATCCGACCAAAATCAATCAGATTTTCAGTTAAGATCTTGGGAAATCAGGTCAATATTCCCGCCTGAAGCCATGACATTATCAGAGATGCTTTGTTCTGTGGCAAAGCGGTGTAAATAGTGGGGTCCTCCTGCTTTGGGGCCTGTTCCTGATAGTCCCATACCGCCAAAAGGTTGAACTCCGACGACAGCGCCAATCATGGATCTGTTGATATAGATGTTGCCTGCCCGAATTTTTTTACCCAGTTGATTGCAGCGGGTTTCGAGGCGTGATTGAATGCCAAAAGTCAGGCCAAAGCCTGTTTTGTTAATGTCGTCGATGATCTGGTCTAATTTTGCGGCATCAAAACGGATGATGTGCAAAATTGGCCCGAAGATTTCGCCTTTTAACTGGCCGAGAGAGTGTATCTCGTAGGCGCATGGCGCTATGAAATGACCGGATAGATTTTCTGGCAGAGGGACTTCGGTAAGTTTTTGTGCAAAGCCATCCAGATAAGCCTTATGGTTTAGAAGATTTTGCTGCGCTTCTTGATCTATGACTTCGCTGATGTCGGTTGACACATCACGGGGTGCTCCCATGTGTAATTGCGCCATTGCCCCTTTTAAAAGGGTGATGACGCGGTCAGCAATTTCGTTTTGTAGGTATAGAACCCTCAAGGCCGAACAGCGTTGTCCGGCAGAACCAAACGCCGAAAGAATAACATCGTCAATCACTTGTTCAGGAAGAGACGAGGAGTCAACGATCATCGCATTTTGTCCACCTGTTTCAGCGATAAGTGGGACGATTGCGCCTTTTTTAGTGGTTAACGCGTGTTGAATAGAGTGGGCGACTTCGGTTGATCCGGTGAAGGCGACTCCTGCGACTTGTTTGTTTTGAACAAGCTCCGCCCCCAATTTTCCATCCCCATTCATGAATATAAGGGCGTCTTCCGGTATTCCGGCCTTGTGCAGCAAAGAAACGGCAAAGGCTGCGATTTGTGGGGTTTGTTCGGCGGGTTTTGCCAGAACGGTATTGCCCGCCATCAATGCAGCAGAAATTTGTCCCAGAAAAATTGCCAGAGGAAAATTCCATGGTGAAATGCAGACAAAAACGCCGCGTCCTTGAAGCCGCAAGC